>PJEL010000582.1_pt1 | contig 42494 bp, 33 predicted proteins | sample 1853271 | NCBI WGS metagenome assembly PJEL01 (sample SAMN08108733, study PRJNA415343) | Invertebrate metagenome, whole genome shotgun sequencing project. | host: Globobulimina | place: Sweden: Gullmar Fjord | collected 2015-08
AAAAAATATATATCTGCATATACGTAGAACGAAAGATAAAGGGGTGCATATTGTGGACGTCTTGTTGACCAACTACCCGTGAGCAGTTGGTCTTTGATACAGCACACACTCTGCTGTTTTGCTTGTACATCCATTTTGTATACTACTAGAAAATAAATAAGATAATCATGGCGAATGCGCATGGACAGAACTACTTTGACGAGCATCTTGGTGTGATTTCTGCCCTTGAAGAAAACTATACTCACGCAGAGGAGGATTTTCATATGATTCAAGCCATCCACGATGTCTATGATCACATGAAGGATTTATGTCGACAGAAAGAAATACAAGCGTCTGAAATCATCCAGCAGTTGTCAGAAGAGAGGAATGAAGCTGCAAAACAGGCTCGGTATCCTCGTGGAGAGACAGAACACCATGACGCAGTGGTGATGTTGAACAGGGATCTCCAGGCAGTGAAGACAGATGTTTCGTCACTTGAATCTCAATTGAATGCATTGGAGGAACAAAGTCAGGATATTCAGGTGAAACTTGGAGAAGTGCAGGCCATGTGGGATGCATTAGTGAGGGGAGAGAAGAGGGAACCGCAACTACGGAATCTCATCTCCCTGTACATAAATATTACCAAAGTAACTTGGGATCTTAAATCCATTTCTAGTGATAGCATAATCAAAGGAACGATTGACAATCCTGATCAAGGGATTCTAGAAGATATTTGTGTCGACGTTGTGTCAACTAGAGTATCAAAACAGGCCAAGTTCCGTGCAGTCAATGACTTATGGCAGAGGCTGGAATGCCTGTAGATGTGGATTTTATGAGTTACCGGAAGAATATTCTAAACACCCCTTCTTTACCAGGAAAAGTACAAGTTACAATGAAATTCAGCTAGAGCATCACAAGGTACCAGTATCATCCATGCCATTCTGTAGTGCATCATTATTCTTCCTCCTTTGCAGCCATTTCTATGTTCTTAATCTTCTGCTGCAATCCTAATACGACGAATAAATTAGTTAGGGTCAGCATAAACTCTGCTGACCCATGCAAGTAGTCTACATTTGCTAACGTTGTATGATACACATTTTTTGCATAGATTCCGGCAGGAATCGTTGCAAACACAAATACGAGGAGGAAATAGAATCCAAAGAGCGTCAGCTTTGGGGTATCCTTTGATTTGGTCAGGTGATACAAGAATCCAATGTAAGGAACTATTGAAAAAGCAAACAAATTCTGTGGGATAGTCTCAGTCAACGTCTTCTGGTCGATACCAACGCCCCATGCTTGATCTAATAATCCAAATCGAACCAATGTATTCCCACGCTGTTCCAAAACTCGCATTCTATGGCCAGATACAGACCTGGCAAAACCTCTGGAGGGAAGCCCAACACCCGGCCTCAGCGACAGTGTCGATTTCATCGCCTGCATTATTGACGAATCGATTCGATAGATATTAAAAAGATACAGAACAATCACAAACGACGCGTACGATCTATACAAACTCAGTTTCGATCGAGACATTGGATAAAAATCTTATCTAGATAAATAAAAATCTTATCGGAAAAGGCCACTCGGTTCCAGATAATGATACGACACCCTGCCATAGTTGTTATACTGAAATACCATTTCTACATTAATTATAAGTAAACAATTCAAGGATGGCTTCTCGTTCTGTAGCGAAAGCCCTCGTATCGAGGCTGTCCGCACCTTTGTCGTCATCATCAACGCCCTCTGTCTTCCCGGCAATGATGCGCAGCTTTGCATCTGAAACTAAGGCATCTGCAAGTAAAACTGTTTCTGGGCCTACGTTGCCACCTCAGTTTGGTATTCCAGGGCGCTATGCTGCTGCGTTGTACATGGCATCCTTCAAGGCGAACACGCTCGATAAAGTAGGAAAGGAAGTCGAATCTCTCGCGGAATTGCTTCGAACTAGTCCTGAATTGAAGTCATTTGTGACTGAACCAGGAATGCCCGCCAAAAGTAGGGCAGCTGGATTGCATAGTGTGTTGGAAAAGATGGGAATAACAACTGGGGTTACAAAACGATTCATGGATGTGGTGGTGGAAAATAAGCGGACAGCAGACCTTGAAGGTATGCTGAATAAATTTGGGGAGATTGTGGCACAACAAAAGGGTCAGGTCAAGGCATCTGTGACGACAGCAAAACCTCTGAGCAAAGCAGAGTTGGACAATGTGAAGACTGGTCTGAAAAAGGTGTTGAAAAAGGATGAAACACTCCTTCTGGAAGAGAAAGTGGACCCTAGTATCATCAGTGGTATTGTCATTGACATTGGAGACAAGCATGTGGATATGAGCGTGCAAACCCGGGTGAAGAAGCTCCAACAGATTATTCGTAATGTGTAGATTTATTGTTTGTTTGTTTGCGTAGTAAAGACTTGTAATCACAAATTACATCCAGATATACTACTACTAATATATATATTTATGGATAGGCAGTAAAAGATGTATGAAATGAATGCAATTTGTTAAAACATGGAATCGTCCTATGCACCAAAATGCTCACTTGCCTTGCTCCAGTTGACGACATTCCACCATGCCTGTATGTACTCTGGCCTTCTGTTTTGGTATTTCAAGTAGTATGCATGTTCCCACACATCCAAACCCAAGATTGGTGTCCCTGTTATATCAACAATACTCGAGTCCATGAGGGGATTATCCTGGTTTGGGGTACTGGTGATTGCCAATTTTCCATCATTGGTTTTGACCAACCATGCCCATCCTGATCCAAATCTTCCAGCAGCCGCTGCGTTAAATTTCTCCTTCATCGCATCAACTGATCCAAAACTGGTCTCAATCGCCTCTTTGAGGGCTCCCTGGGGACCTCCACCTGTGCTTGAAGGATTGCACATCATTTCCCAGAAGAATGTATGGTTCCAATGGCCACCACCGTTATTGCGTACAGCTGTGGTAATATCTTGAGGAATAGCCCCAGGTTTTCCCACCATGGCATTTATATCTGCGATACCCAGATCCGCAAGTTCTGGAAAGGCAGACAGGGCAGAGTTGATGTTGTTCACGTACGTCTGATGATGCTTTGAATGATGAATCGACATTGTCATCGAATCAACAAAAGGTTCAAGAGCATCATACGAATACCCAAGTTCTGGAAGTGTGAAACTCATATTCCTGGAGAGTGCAAGTGTGAATTTGTGGCGATCGATCAGCCCAGTGGAAGACACCGAGAGATTTCCTTTGCTTTGTACAGTTATGTGTAGATATTAAATGTACATAATAAATACGACCATTCCGACTGGCGTTTCGTGAATTATATGGCAAGTAAAGATTTTTCTTCTTGGGTTCTTGGGTCCCATGCCATTGGACCAAAAAGCATGGATAATTCATCACCCCTTTGAAGGGGTCTTTTATTCTTTTATTCTTTTTGGTTTTACAACATCAACACGTCCTGTATGTATTCTATTGTCATGGGATGGTACTCAAGACTAATGTTTATCCTGAAGATGACGCTTCATCTTCCTCTCACCTGCAAAGTACCCACATCCACAATGGTAAATCAATGCATGACTGTTGTTGCGTGATGTTTTCAAGCTTGCAAGACTTACAGTCGGTGCTGGCTGTCGGTTGACTTTTAATTTGAAAACAAAACGTTGCTGTTCATCAGGAAACAAATCCCGCTGTCGTTTTCTTGAAAAGCCTGAAAAGTTTCCAGTATCATCTTCCATCTCAAACGGTATGATTAGATTTCTATTTTCATACGGTTTCAGACGCTGCACAGGCTGCTTCTTCAGAATGCCACGATTCGGCATGGGAGAGTTGTTTTGCTTCTCTTGTTTTGCACTCCTCCTGTCAGCCTTTTTCTGCAGAGCCAGGGTGAACTTTTTCCAGCCACCATGTTTCTTGAGTGCATGCAAAAACACCTCCTCTTCCTTGTACAGCTTCATAGGATATTTTGCATACGGATGAGGATTTGGAGCTAGTGTACATTTTAATTCCTCCATCTGGTTACTAGTGAGGCAAAAATCTTCCATAGCTTTTGTCTTGTATATAGTCCTGGTAAGTTTTCCCCTGTACACGCCCTTTAACAATTCAGTTTCAAACGAATCATACATGCATTGCTGATCATACGCTGAAATCCTGTATATATGTACATATATATGGTGGTAGATATACATCGAGTATCATGAAGAAAACAATCACAATCTAGTGCTCCCTACCTGTAGATTGGCATGTTTACATCATTCAGCCAAGTCAATGAATTCGCCACTGCCTTGCCAACAATCTTTTCCACCTTTTTCTTATTCTTCAAGTGCTTCCGGTACCGAAGAACCCCTGCTATCGCCTCAGCAGGAAAGTATGTCAGAGATTGGTCATATGGCAACAGCATATTCACAAGCTCTTCCTTCCTCAGTCCCGACAACCCCTTGATTCCTATCCTTTTCGCGAGATCTTTCAGCTCGGGCACTTTTCTAGAAGCTATAGGGCATCCTTCAATCTCCAACAGGTCACCTCCATCAACACAGCGCGTCAGGAAGAGGTGCTTCACAAACTCTCTCGGCACCAACCCAGTCACCATTGCAGAAAGCAGCCCCATCATGTCCCCATCATCATTAATATCAATATATGTATTCATATACATTATTTTAATGACATCATTCAATCGCGACCCCATCACAGGTGTCTGTCCAATGGATGAGATTAATGGAACCAAAGAAAACCCAGGCACAGAAACATACGGTTTCCAACAGAATATCAATGTTGGTTCTTGTCAGATGTATAATGTAATCAATAGAATTGTGTATACAGTATTACCTAGAGCGCATTGGACATGTACCATCATCGTGGGTACCCACGTCACATGACGATCGATGGAGGTCATATGACACGAGAGAGGGAGGCCAAAATCTCACTTGAGAGTTTGTAGATGGTTGGTTCTATCCATTAACAAACAAACAAACGAGTTGATGGGGCTATGTGTTGATTACTTGCACTACTTTCTTTGATATATATATATCTAAAGATCTACTCGTATACTTGTCTTTGTATTTTTGTAGAGTGATGGGGAGTCTTCCCCTTTGGAATTCCTAGTGGCTTCCAAGCCACCATGCATGGTGGGCTTGTGCATGAATGTCCTGAATTCTTTGTTTGGTACATCACCATCAATAGTGTTGACAAATCTACCACTCGTTTATTTCTAGAGTCTGTAGATTCTCTAGCGAACACTAGTGTTTTTAGTACTGAAAGAACCCATGAGAAAAAAAGAAACAAGGAACAAGCTGAGCTTCCTATTCTTCTGCAAGTATCCAAAGCTTGATCCATATCTAGATAATCATATATATATCTCATGATAGATATAAAATCAATTGATTGACAATGCCTAGCTATTCTGATCCAGAAAAGAGGGCCGATGGCCTCAGACAGGTATGCTTTCGTTGTTTCTTTTCTTGATTCAATTCGTACACTACCTGTTTGTCTCAAGCACAGCAACGCATGCCCTTTTCTATAACTATATATGCATCAGTTGTTATTGACATCGTATCTGTATCGTAGGCTATGGAACGGATGATTGCCGTGCTTGACAAGTCTCATCTTAGAAACTTGCAAAAGCAAAGCTACCTGTGTATGGCATCTTGCTGTGATGCGAGTGACTCTGCGAGATCTTTGCAAGACTGTTGTCATGATTGTGAAAGACGTGTTCAGATTGCTGAAAAGATCGTGCAGGTGAGTATGAATGATTTTCAAGAGAGGTTGCAGAGATGTGTGAAGAGGTGCCAAGATGCTGCTCAAGAGTCTCTTCCTGTGAATCCGAGTGATTCAGATATAGTAAAGGCTCAAGATTCTCTGGCGCACTGTGCGGCGAATTGTGCGCAGGAATATGAGAAACAGATTCCTAAATTGCAGTCTAGTATTATTGAGAAACTGAATGCCAACGCGAAATAATAAACAAAATAAATATATCTGCTGGTCCTGGATATCACTGACATAACGTCATATGGAATGATGATGATGATGATGTAAGAGAGTGTTGATTCTCGAGAGAGCTTGCTGAGACAGTGCAGACATGGGAGCTTGCAGCACTTGCTCTTTCTACAGTACTGTGCTGCCCAGTCCTTCCTAGCATCCTTGTCATATTATTTGGAGTCTTGTAATGTATGTACGTATACATTATTTTATTGATTTCCTCTGCGAACATTCTTTTTATACTCATTCCACCATGCATAGTCTCTGGGAAATCCAAGGGCCTCTGATAGGTCGCATACTTGTTCAGGGGTGCGCTTGGGTTGTACTTCTCCATCAACAAGAAGCGCTCAGCTAGCCAAGTCCGATTGGAGATATCCCTCCACCGGAGATGAATCCTTCTTCCATGAAATATGATCTTCCCTTCAAACTTGATCCCGGACCGGGGAGGTAGACCCATCTGGCAGGATGCAGAAAAAAAAGGGAATAGAAATCGTCAATACATGCTAGAACTACAGTAGTAATTAATGATATAAAATGAAATAAAATATGATTATTGATTAGTATGCGACGAGAAGTAGACGAAATCGTTCTGTAACAAGGAGAACAGAGTCAAGGGTGTTTCATGAGACATTGTTGGACAGCTATCAAGGACACGGAGGATTCGTACGATGGTGTGTGCTACCTGTCAGAAAAAGCTGGATACTCATCCATGCCATGTGAAAGGGTCCACCAACACCATAGCTTCTGGGAGAAGGAAATTGAATGAGAATAAAATGTTGAGCAAATCCAAGAAATGGACACCCTACGCTTCTTCTTGTAAAATATGTAAAAAGGGCTTGGATCAGGGCTACAAGTACTGTCAGAAATGTGCATATGCCAAGGCATTGTGTAGTATGTGTGGGAAACAAATCATGGAGTCATCAGAGCTCAAGCGGTACAAACAGTCAACTGCATAATCAGTCTGCTTGTTGGAATGCATAGATCTAAATACAACATGCTGTGTCATAATATCTAGTGAGTTACATACATACATACAAATATGTATCTAATACCATACACATCCCATATCTGTTGTCTAGAGATAGTGGGAGATTGTGAAATTCCTTTGATTCAGAATTCGATAGATAGAAATACTAGTCCTAATACCACCAACTATATATATACTAAATACTCGAGTGGTGTTGCATATATATACGTGATTATCCATACAATCCTCCCTTGGTCTTCTTCTCTCCACCAATCTCAAAGTGCTTGCAGCGCTTGATAGCATGCATGTGTCTGGTCTTGCAACTCTGGCACTGCAAGTTCAACACAATCTTCTTGGTTGTCTTTGCCTTTTTATGGAACACTGGCTTGGTCTGACCTCCGAAACCTGCCTGCTTTTTGTCGTAACGACGCTTTCCCTGGGCATACAAGGAAGCCTTTCCAGTCTTGTACTGGGTGACCTTGTGCACAGTGTGCTTCTTGCAGGCCTTTCCCTTGCAATAGGCCTTTTTAGTCTTTGGAATATTGACCTGCAACAGATGGACAAGAGTGTGAATACAACCTTCAGAAACCATTGTTCAACAATTCCCCATTGAGCAGCAAGGTGGATGGGAAACGAGACTCTCTCAAGCACGGTAGTCGGCCGCCTGACAACGGGGAAAACAACGTCCCATTCCACTCGTACTACCGTGAAACGCGTTCAAAAGTATTAGAAAATGATTGCTGTTTCCCAGGATTGACACAGTCGACCGCACATTCCTTGTACTCGAGCTGTCGCCGCCTGCCAGATGGCGCTTTCTCTCTTCAACCACTGCTCCCACGGCTTTCAAAGTGCATGTATATTCACAATATATTATGTGTAGTCACATGCAGCGAAAGGATTCTATTCTATGGCAAGGTGAAAGGAGAGACGCCACTCCAGCGACGAGAGAGTCTTTTTCCATGTCCAACGGATACTACGCCAGAGAGTCTCAATCATGCTACAAACGTACCATTTTGTTTTATTACTAACGATTGATTAATTAAAATACCCTACGCCTGCCGTATATTGTCCATATCAATGCCCCTCGCGAAATCACGAGGAAACGGAAAAATCTTATTTACGATGTAATTTTAAGTTTATACGATAGCATTTTATCTTCCCAAGGCTGAACGAAACTCCATAATTCATTCAATTGGATGTCACAACGTATGAAATGCAATGAAATAAATGAAATATCACATCATATAATGATACTCGTGGAGCCCATTGTCCAGAACAAGGTGGACAAACAGAAATTGCACTAATTCCCTCGTTTTCAATCATTTGGATTGGTCATTTCCGCCAGTCTTTGTCCACTCTCCTGGCATTTAGCCTCAGTGAAGACATTTAGAATAGATAAATAGCAACATGGCACTGTCGAATTTCGTCATGACCGTTGTTGGTGTAGGTGCAGTAGCCATGCTTATGAAAACTGATGTGAGAACGTCAGCATCCATGCTACGCAGGAATTTAAAACATATCAGATCATGGTTAGAGGAAGCATCTTCCGCTTCAGGAACAACAGGAGAGAAAAAGTTGGTAGAAGGACCCTTGAAAAAAAATGTTAAAAAGGATGATACGCATTCATTGTAATTTGAATCAGTCTTTGAACAACTCTTGTAACTCATGCCTTGTGCTTATTCTCTGTGTGGTTACTTTCCGCTTCTCTAAACTTTTTCAGATACAATGTGAGAGGCTCAATGTATTCTTTGAAAAACAGCACGTCCATGGCCCACAGGAGATCATCCCCATTGATTGTTTTACGACGTTCCCTCTGACATTTATCACTAGCTTCACTGGTAATAAATGAGATGAACTCTGATACGCATTCTTGCACCACATCCTTGGCATCCTTGGCAATCTTTCCATTCTTCGGAAGAGCACGCTTCATTATTCTACCAATGTTTGCAATTGGCAGATATCTATCTTGCTCACGTCCAACTTGGACAAGTTGACCCTGTTCAGGATCAGTCTCTCTCAAAGCATCTCCTTCCATGATGATGTTATAAATCTCCCTCTGCTAATTCAAATGCACCAATATGAATCTACTCGATAATCTTTTCCCCAGAAGATGCCACCAGCCCCGTGTCTTTGCTTGTTGTTATTGCAGTCTCTCTCTGCTACGACGTTGAGGCTTGACGTACGCTGTGTGCGTAGTACAGCGTTCCCTGAGTCGTAGATAGTCCGTATAACAATATTTATAACGATTTAATAGACTGGTGATTCCTGCATGTGCTCAGAGACGTTAGAGTCTGCTGTCTCGATCTCAATCCAAACATTTGGTAGGGAAAAATGTTATCTAAATCAGATTTTTTAAAAATTAAGATGTCTTTTTAATTTTCCAAGCCCTCTTGCTAGCAAGAAATATAGAGTGTGTTGGTCACACAAGGACTTGTTAGTATTTTTTAATAATAATACGTTCGATTGACGGAGAATATTCGTCATTTACGAACCCACGTGAAGAGCTCTTGTATATGCATTGCATGTTCTCTTCTTTGTAGCTCTTTCATTGATATAAAACGAATGCCTTCTTCGTTAAGATAGCAATACGATATCATACTAATATTCTCATCGATAGTAGAGAGTGATATTTGATACGGGTATACGATGGGAGTTCCAGCATTCTATAGATGGCTCAGTACCAGGTATGTAGAAAATGTTGTACCTATATCTTGCTTGGTGGATTGTCTTATGATGTGTCATATAATTGATGCAGATATCCCAAGACGATTAAAGATTGTATTGAGGATGTGGAGGATGTGATCAATGGTATTCCTGTGCCTGTGGATACATCACAGCCCAACCCAAATGGCATGGAATTTGATAATTTATACTTGGATATGAATGGAATTATTCACCCTTGCTTTCATCCTGAAGACAGACCAGCTCCAACGACTGAAAATGAAGTGTTTTTGGCAATATTTGATTATATTGACCGTTTATTTGGTATTGTCAGGCCACGTAAAGTGCTGTATATGGCCATTGATGGTGTTGCCCCAAGGGCAAAGATGAATCAGCAGCGCTCAAGAAGGTTTCGAGCTGCACAGGATGCTGAAGAGCAGGCTGCAGAAGAAGCAAAGTTGAGGGAGGAACTTGCGAGCCAGGGGATTGATGTGCCTCTTGGAAAGAAGAGTGATGTATTTGATAGTAACACCATTACTCCAGGAACACCATTTATGCACCGCTTGTCTCTTGCACTTCAATACTATATTCATTTGAGGCTAAATTCGGATCCAGGATGGATGAATGTCAAAGTGATTTTGTCTGATGCAAACAGTCCTGGTGAGGGAGAGCACAAGGTTATGGCATTCATCAGGGAGCAAAGGAATCAAGCAGATTACGATCCCAACACAAGGCACTGCGTCTATGGTTTGGATGCAGATTTAATCATGCTTGCACTTTCAACCCATGAGCCTCGATTTGCAATTTTGAGAGAGTTGGTCTTCCAACAGCAGCAAAACACAAAGGGGTCTGACAAGGCATCCATGGCCCAGGCATTAATAAATGGTTCTACAAAAGACGAAAAGGATGATGACAAAAAGCCACAAATTGCAAAGAAGCCATATCAATTCCTCATGATCAACGTTCTGAGAGACTATTTAGAGAAGGAACTTGGAGCAAATTCTGCACATCTGCCTTTTGCTTTGGATAAAGAGCGGCTCTTTGATGATTTTGTATTCATTTGCTTTTTCGTTGGAAACGATTTCTTGCCCCATATGCCAACATTGGAAATTCGAGAAGGGGCGATTGATTTGCTTATGACGACGTATAAACGAATGCTGCCTACTTTGGGCCATCTTGTGGATGGGCCAAACGTTCTCTTGGACAGGGTGGAAAAGTTCATCACAGAGATTGGACAGCATGAAGAGGCAATTTTCCAAAAGAGGATGAGATTATTAAGGAGACAAAAGAATAGACGGGATAATCAAAAGAATGGCAATAACAATAACTACAAAAACAACAATTACAACAACCAAAAGAAAAAGTTTGACAGTAGCAAATGGGGGACGAGAACCCCTGCACGAGAAGTAGCAGATAGAGCTGTGGCTGTGGCCTCGCACATGTCGAAAAATGCAAAAATGCAAGATGCAGTCAAGTCTGATGCCAATGCTGCTGCGGCTCAGAAGCTCCGTGAGCAGATGAAGACGCTAACTGGGCAAAAGCGATCCCCTAATGATGCATCTTCAGATGATCCAACCAGCAAGAAGGCAAAAGCTGACGATGTATGGGAGTCGCTGGCAGGATCCAAATCCAGTGATGTCATAGAGGATGACGATGTCAAAAGCTTGGCTCCATCTGTTGTGAGCAGAGAGGATGAGGAAGAAGCAAAAGAGCATATTGATAGTGTATTGGAACCAGTGTTCAAAAAGGACAGCGTCTCCATGGCACAAAAAGATGAAGTTATCCAGCAGTATAAAGATACATTAAAAGAACAAGCTCGTGAAAAAGCTGATCTATTTGATGATATGGTATCTCATGAAGAGAGGATTGGACTTGGACAGCCAGGATATAAACTCCGGTACTATTCTGAAAAAGTGGGATTGCCTCCAGGACAGGAGTTGCAGAAAGAGATTGAGAGTATGGTCAAGTCGTATGTCGAAGGTCTTTGCTGGGTGATGCGATATTACTATGATGGCGTTGCATCATGGACGTGGTATTATCCACACCATTATGCTCCTTTTGCATCAGATTTGTCTTCCATCCGTTCTCTTGACATTCAATTTTCCCTTGGAGAACCTTTCAAGCCGTTTGATCAGCTCATGGGGGTATTGCCAGCAGCATCTTCCCACGCATTACCAAAGCCATATCAACCTTTGTTCACGGATGATGCATCTCCAATTTTAGATTTCTATCCAACGACATTCAAAGTTGACATGAATGGAAAGAGGTTTGCTTGGCAGGGAGTGGCACTCTTGCCCTTTATCGACGAGACCAGGCTCTTGAAGGCAACGAGAGAAAAAGAAAAGAATTTAAACGAAGAGGAAACATACCGCAACAGTCGACGTCTGGAAACATTGTATGTCTCTGGGTCCCATTCATTGGCTGCTGATGTCCACGAGCTTGGTGCCGAGGTGGACCCTGACGCATCCGCTGAGGCTAAATTTGCCGCAGTGCGCCAAATGGATCCATCTACATCAGATGGAATGAGTGGATTTATGATTCCTCCCAACGGAGAGGTCTGTCCCATGATTGTACCCTGTCCATTCCAAGGTCTCGGAGAGGATCTCACCACAAATGCAGTGGTGTGCTGTGTGTACAAGTTGCCTGAGCATCAGTCGCACATCACTAGATTACTTCCTGGTGCAGTAGAAGAACCCTCAATAATCAGTGAGTATGACATACAACCAGACCCACAACTTTGGCATGAAGATAACAGGAATTACAGGGGCAATCCAAATGCTAACAGGCAACCTCCCTACCGTGGTGGTGGCCAGCCCAGGCCTCCACCTCCTCCCTTCCAGTATGGTTTACAAAACCCTCACCAGGGAGGAAACTATCAAGGTGGATATAATCATCACCACCAACAACAGCAGCAGCAAGGTGGACCAGTCCCCATGCAGAGGTACCAGCCCAGGCCTCCAAGCAATAATCCATACGACGCTCTCAGGAAAAATCGCTACTAGTTTTTACATCATTTATCAATATATCTATAAACCGTGTGTATCTAACTTGTGTACAATCTTTTCTACCTGATGACGCTGCCTCTTGGCAGCTTCAACTACAACAGCAGCATCACTCCGCAGCTGAAGAGCCTGCTTTGCACGAAGCGATCTAATATCATACAACAAATCTTTAGAGTATTTTTCAGATTTCTGTACTCTAGATTCAAGCGACCGCATTTCCGATGCAGCATCCCGCAATTTCGCCAAACCCCGTGCATATTCCTCCTGCGCAGCTGTCAACCGCTCTGACAACTTTGTAATCTCCCCCTTTTGTGTCTCCAACTGACTAACCATGGACGTGATGTTTGATTCATATGTTTCAGCCATACGTTCAGGATTCGAAAACCTTCCAAACGTCGCTCGCCACACTGCCCGACGCAAGACTGGAATAGCCACAACGGTGGCACCAGTCAACACAGCAGTGGTTGCCACCTGGTTTTCCCAACCAAACATGGTCCCATCCTTTAGCGTGGATATCATCATCTCATCTGCCATAGAAAGACCATATTTAATATGATCATACCCTATCTGGAGCACTCCAGCTGCCTTTGTTGCCTCATCCCTGGCAGTTGCCGTTGATTGTTTCAGAGTTTTTGACGCAGCTTGTAAACCGTCTTCAAACGTCTTTGAGACACTCTCAATAACCTTGGTAGGATCGAAACTATCCGACATGATTGATTATTAGTAAAACGAGTAATAATACCAATCAATCAATCACGAACGTGTTGCGCAGAGAGCTTTTGAAGTTTTGAAACCAACGTTTGAGAGTCTCCAAGAAGAAAAAAAGTAAAAACCAAGACGATCGATCGTATATGAGAATGCACAACGTCTCTGAAATCATCAGAAACATTTGATTCATGTTTCAATCTAGATAGATCGAGATAGATGACGTATCATCACACCTCTCTGGTACATAGAGGAGGTCTCTCATCAGCACAACGTGTACCATTTGCCAGGAAGACTAGTCACACAAAAACCAAAGCAATTCATATCTGCCACGCCATGGCAGAGAAACCAGTCATCGTGAGCTTTGATGTGGATGGAACCTTGGTCCGATCATTGGGTCATGATGCCAATAAGCTTCACAAGGAAGCATTTTCAGAAGCATTCAAGCAGGTGTTTGACCTAGACACCAACATTGATGTCATCGAGCATCACGGCTCCACCGATGGACTCATCCTCGTGAGGGTTGTCGAGTATCATGGAATTGATAAGAATCTTGCCATGGAAAAATTACCTGATATGCAAAGAGTCATGGTGGAGTATTTTGAACAGCACAAGGACAGGGCAGCCATTGGACTGGAAGTCCTGCCTGGGGTACAAGCATTGCTACAAAAGCTCCAACAACTGGACCATGTCTATGTAGGATTATGCACAGGAAATCTAGAACCAATAGCGTGGTCTAAAATGGAGGCCTTGGGACTCAAGGATCTGTTTACATTGCCACATTTTGGTGGCTTTGGGAGTGACTATTGCAGTGGAACCTCTGACCCAAAACAATCCTACCAGGATAGAGCAGAACTGGTCAAAATTGCTGCTCAACGCGCATCTTCTATAGCAAACACAGATGTACAAGATACGAGAAGGTTCCATATAGGTGATGCTCCCATGGATGTGCAGGCTGCAGTGTCTGCAGGCAGCACTGCCATTGGTCTCTTGACTGGTATCTTTGACAAGGAAACGTTACAAAATTGTTCATCTCCTGATGATGACGTGATCATTCTACAGAATCTAGAAGATGTAGATCAGGTTCTTCACCTTCTACTGATGACATGAAACCATATCTATGTGTATGATACATGTGCAACGTATCAGGAACCCAGTTGTATGACCAACACCCATGCATCTCCAGGACATACAGCCACATGAAACAGCGAGGTTTTCAGCTACAAGACTTTTGAACATCACTGTAGCAGCAGTAGCAGTAGTAGTAGCAGTTGGCACCGTAATCATTCAAACAGCAACAAACATGTTTGCTGTCTCTCCTCATGAAAGTGAACGTGGAGATGAGGGAAGAGCCGCCTCATTGTAAAACTGGGAGAGACACCTCGAGTCACATGCAATTGATTTACATATTGTAATACTATATATAATTATTTTACTCTGCCATAGCAATCTCTTGGCAAAATGTCACAGGACTGCAGGTAAGACGCCATTCCATGTTTTTCATGATGACATTTTCTCTGGTCAATCACCCGTGGTTGTCTGATGATGGTTATTTTTCTTGTATAGATTTTATGAGGAGCGGTTCCCTGAGGTGGATGATGTGGTGATGGTCCAAGTCCGCTCTATAGCTGAAATGGGTGCATACGTTTCCCTGTTAGAATATGGCAATATCGAAGGAATGATTCTTCTTTCCGAATTGTCGAGACGTCGTATCCGTTCTGTTCAAAAGCTTATTAAAGTTGGGCGTCAAGAACCAGTCATGGTTCTTCGTGTGGACAAGGAGAAGGGATATATTGATTTGTCAAAGCGCAGAGTCTCTCCTGAAGACTTGGCAAAGTGTGAGGAGAAATTTGCCAAATCCAAGCTAGTTCATACCATCATGAGGCACGTAGCAGAGACGACTGGAACGCAAGTGGAAGATTTGTACAAACAGATTGCATGGCCATTGTATAAAATGTTTGGACATGCTCATGATGCATTCCGCCAGATGATTACGGATGAGGAATCGGATGCCATCTTCCAACGCATCAAGGATGAGTATTTCGGAGGAAATGATGTTCCAATATTAACTCCAGACGTGAAGGACGGCCTGTTGAAGAATATCAGGAGGCGTCTGACTCCCCAGCCAATCAAGATTAGAGCTGATGTTGAAATGACGTGTTTCAACTATAATGGAATAGAGCATATCAAGACAGCAATGAGGGCTGCTCAGGCATGCAGTGCTGAAGAAAATGAGATTAAAATGAGACTCGTAGCTCCTCCTCTGTATGTTTTGACAACCATGACCTTGAACAAGACCAAGGGAATTGCCTTGCTGACAGAGGCAGTAGAAGCCTGCCAGAAATCCATTGAAGGTAATAAAGGTCAGATGAGGGTGAAGGAAGCTGCTCGTGCAGTCAGTGAGAAGGAGGAACGTGCATTACAAGAAGAATTAGAAGCAGCAGAAGCTGCAAATAGGGAAGTTGCAGGAGACTCTGACTCTGAGGGAGATTATGAAGAAGGCATGTCTATGGACGTGAATGCTGGTCCAGCGTTGTCCATGTAACATCATCTTGTATTGTTCTGTAAACTCGTTGATAGCTGACGTACATATACACCCGAATCAACTATATTTTCTGCATGTCTGAGCCCAGGGTCAAAGCCTGAGTTGGACATTCCCGAATTCATTTGACCAATTCTTTTATCCAATCCAGGCAACATGATCCAAATGGATTTTCTTTGATCCTCCACATAGAAAGTCTCCAACGGTCTTCACGTGATATCCTAATTACTAGAAATTAATTCAATACAAACATAATCAATATGCAGACCACCGTTGCTTTCTCCGCCCCAGTGGCACGCCCAGCTACCGGTACGTTGTTCGTCTCTTGCTCGTCTGATGCCATATCTTGTCTATTCTCTCTGATCTGGTGCCACTCTCCTCTGATCTCGCGCATAGACGTTGATATATGGATTTAATATTCATGTAATGATGTCCAATGGATACGCATGGATATGTTACGTGAGACGCACATCATGTGGTGTTGATTGGACCGTTTGTTTCACGCGTTGCCATGAGGTCTGCGGGTCGAATGCTCGACAATCAAGTCTATGTGTGATACCGTGGAGGGTGTCGAGTGGCCCCCACCCGTGGCTTGGTGGGGTGGCTGTTGTAGCCAATACACACGAGAGTGTACCAGGAGAGGGTGTGACATTTGAGCTTGTAGAGTGTTGCTAACGATTTTGTGTTGTGTTGCAGTCACTCGCGCCTCTCGCTCCCGCGCTGTGGTGTGTGCTGCCCAGAAGAACAATGTCTACGCCAAGGCTGCTGCTGCTGGAGTCTCCTTGCCAGCACTCCTTGCTGCTCACCCAGCTTTGGCCCTTGTTGATGACCGTTTGGCCACTGAGGGAACTGGAAAGATCTTTGGAATTAACGACGGAGCACTCTTCTGGAACATGCTCGCCATCTTCACCACCGTCTGGGCTGTCTTCTACTTGAGTCAGAAGGACCTTGGAGGTGATGACGGTGAGGACTCTGGTCTTACCTTGTAATTATGTTCACTTGCTGTGGGCTTTTAAAATACAAACAAGTTTCTACATTGTGTGGTATATAAAGCACAAACATTAGTAACTACACATGCATGTAAAACTATAACTATTATCAATGCATTTAGTAAAGTACAAATCCTTGATCTCATCGTTCGTTCATCTTTGATTCGTAATGTACATTCACCTATCGGTATGATTTTGCATGGGTCACATCAGGGATGATGGGCTTCACATTACCCTTGGAGGTTGGCTCAGTAGAGGTGACGGGAACAATTTCAACTGTCCCAGGAGTATCAGTAGACATTTGTGCCATGAGATGAACAGCATCAGAGTTCTCAGCCCTCAAATGCAACATTGCATCTGATAAGGGGCTCTCTAGAAGAGTTGTAACAGCTCTTCGTATCTCTCTGGCTCCATGTGCCTCTGAGAATCCCTCCTGGACAATCATATCATACACCTCATCAGTGATTGTGATGCCCATGCCGCATTCTTGCATCAATGCAATCGTTTTTTGGACTTCATTCCTTGTAATTGTAGAGATTGCTTCAATATCGAGTTTTTTGAATACTACAATGTCGTCGAGTCTATTCAAAAGTTCTGGTCTGAAATATGCCTTGAGTTCATCCATCACCATGGATCTCAATTGGAGATGCTTTGCCTCTTGATCATCTCCTCCAATGTTGAATCCAATGCCACCTTCAGCACCCTTGGCCATCACAGATGACCCAATATTACTCGTCATAATTATTAAAGAATTGCGAAAGCTGACTGTCCTTCCAGTGGAATCTGTAAGCCTGCCCTCTTCAATCATTTGCAACAGGAGGTTGAATACATCTGGATGCGCCTTTTCAATTTCATCCAAGAGTACAAGGCTGTGTGGGTTTCGGCGAATAGCTTCAGTGAGCTTACCCCCCTCATTAAATCCAACGTAGCCAGGAGGGGCCCCGATAAGCTTGGATACAGTATGTCTTTCCATATATTCTGACATATCAAGTCGGATCAGGCTGCCATCATCCTGTGCGCCACCGGCAAAATACTCTCTGGCCAAAGCCTTGGCTAATTCTGTCTTGCCTACACCAGTTGGCCCAGAGAATAGTAGTGTTGCGATTGGTCTTTCCTTCTGCCCGATTCCAGCCGCTGCCCTGCTGATGGCTTTGGAAGCAACTTTAACTGCGTCATCCTGACCCACAATTTTTGAGCTCAACCTCTCTTCCAGCTCATAACAGGTCTTTGCCTTCTCTTCTGTAATTCCTTCCACAGGAATTCCAGTCCATGAAGAAACCACCCAAGCAATGTCAGCATCTGTGACGACTGGCAGAAGAGCACCCTCAGAGTGGTGACCAGAGAGCTTTGTTCTGAGATCAAGTTCTCTGCTCCTTAATAAAGACGCTTCTTCGAAGAGCATGTCTTTGGTAGCCTCGTTCTTTGCATCAATAACTTGATCTAGTTCCAGATATACAGATGTATCTACCTTCTCACTGTCTGCCATCTGGCGGCTATTGAAGGATTTTATTCTGGCACGAGACCCTGCTTCATCAAGGACATCAATAGCCTTGTCTGGCATTTGTCGATCCGTAATATATCTCGAAGACAAAGACACCGCAGCCTCGATAGCTTCTTCAGTAAATACACACTTATGATGTCTTTCAAACAAATGTGCCAATCCATCCAAAATAGCAAGAGTGTCTTCATCAGATGGTTGGTCCACAATGACCTTTTGGAATCTTCGCTCCAATGCAGCATCACTTTCAATATATTTACGGTGCTCATCAAGAGTTGAGGCGCCAATGCAAACAATTTCTCCTCTAGAGAGCGCAGGCTTGAAGAGGTTTCCAATATCAGAGCTTCCCGCGACACCTCCTCCCTTTGATGAAGAACCCCCACCAACCATGCAGTGGATTTCATCAATCACCAAAATAATATCATCATTTTCCTGACATGCTTTGATGATGCTCGTTACTCTGAGTTCCAGTTCTCCCCTTTCTTTTGATCCAGCAATCAATAATGGAATATCCACTTCCAAAAGTCTCTTGCCCTTTAAGAATGCAGGAAGGGGACTGCCATCTGGCAAGCTCCCTTGGACAATAGAGCATGCTAGTCCCTCAGCAATGGCTGTTTTCCCTACACCAGGCTCTCCCAAAAGAATAGGATTATTCTTCGTTCTTCTTGCTAGGATCTGTGCCACTCTACCCACCTCCTTCATCCTCCCAATAATCGGATCAATCTTGCGCTCGGCTGCATCCTTGCACAAATCTCTGCAAAACTTCTTCAACGTGTCAGTGTGCTTACTTTCTTCTTTTGTGTTTCCACTCATTACAACGTGTTTTTGGTCCTTGATTTCTCTGTGCAACCGTTTTAGAGCCTCGACTTTGATGGTATCATCATCCATGTTGAACATGTTCAGGATGAGCCTTACATAAGGACTCGACGATTCAACCAATGCCATAAGAATATGTTCTGGTGTGACATTTGACATTCCCAATTTTCGAGACTCCACCTGAGCAGCCTGGAAGAGATCTTTCGTTGAGACAGAGAATGGCAGGTCTTGTGGAAGGATATCGGTAGGTTGCACTACATTCGTGATCCCGAGTTTATTCTTCAGCATGGCCATAGCCAAATCACTCTACACATGAACAATACTTCATGTAAGCAAACAATCCAACATTCAAAGCAAGGCGAGAATAAAACGTACGTCCACACCACAACCGAGGTATCCGTCATCTCCAGCCACGGTATCTTCGGCCATTAAACCCAACAAAACATGCTCCGGAGATGTCTGCAGTAATTACAAGTGTCATATACGAGTTCAAAACCCTTTATATATGTACTCACAAGGTCAAAGAAACTGCTGATTGACCGTATCAACAACGTACCTCGGAACCTCCCATATCCCGGCAAAACCCTTGCGCATATATGATGGATTTGATTGAACGTTCTGTAAATTGCTCGAAAAGAGCCTGTACACGCACACGAGAGCCTCGAGAAGGTCTGCGATGAGCAGTCCGTGACAACACGCAACTTTCTGCTGGCGTTCCGATACGGCAACCATACAAGAAACGTTTGTCCAATGTCATATATTTTGACCTATTTCTCTTTTGTGTACCAACAGTGGTATAGTAGGAATGTCGAGAGGAGATCCCCTGACAGCATGACGCGATGTGATTGGAACAAAAGGTTCCCATGATTCTTTCTCATATAAACACGCTGGTGTTCATTTACATGTATTTTTTAAATGGAAAGGCGTGTTTACGTCCTGATTCTTATCGTGCAAGCACGTCGAGATGTAAATTCTGTTTTAAATTCCCCAAGAGAAAATAAAAGTGTACTTTAAAGTACACAAATTTGTGTAACGAGTTCATTCAAGATCTTGAGCCATGTGTACGAGTGCCAGGGCCGTGTGACGCTCATTCTGTACTTTTATTCTCTCAAAGTATATCCCGCAGTCTAACGACTCGCACGCTATGGTCCCTTGTGAGCCTGATCCTCCCCCACAGGTGGTGCAGATTCTTCCAATATGGACGTACTGTCTCTCAATCCTGTTCAATCTTGATGGTAAGACAGCTGCGACAAGTTGTGGATTCTTTTCACACGCGGTGCAGAGAGGTTTCTTCACCATTGTCAATCCATCACAGCACACGCAATGTCGGGAGAGATAAAACTTGTCAATGGTATGGGTTCTAGTGCTTGAGACTGGTTTGTCATCTAGGATGGGCAAGGTTGATAATGGTCTCTTGTGCGGTAGATTGCGGTACAATTTTGGCAATTGTGAAAACCACATGCGGATATCCACACCAATAAGTCTCAAAAAGCGCTCCAGTGCCGGTATAATTTGCTTAGTGATGTAATAGATGGAATGGAGTCGCAACTGTCCACCACTCTCCACAAGAGCCTCAGGGGGCACGACCATATCTATGAGGCGAGCACCAGGTTCGCCATGAACAACAACGTATGACACCCTTTCTCCAAATCTTGGCTCAGCTCGTGGATCCCTGGCCATAGCTTTCGTTGCCACAAGCGCTGCAGGTGGGATGGAAGATGCTGATGTTGTGCTGTATGTTCCTAGCCTCACCTCTTTTGAGAATATAAAATCCTTGATGGAAACGCGGCCAGATATGATTCGCTTCCACTGACGTTCAACATAATTTCTGACAAGTGATACATCTGCAGATGTGAACAAAATCCGAAGCGCTTGCTCTACAATTTTGGCTACTGCTGGACAGCTGTCCCTGCGTACTGTTTCGATACCCTTGGCATCAAATTGAAACTTCATCTGGGCGGAACTTTCATACATTGCACCCACGTATCGCTTCTTTGATAGCAAAAAACATGGACGGTATACTTTTTCCAACTTCAATAGCACGGGATCAGGGTTTCTTGAAGTGACCGCTGTTGCAATCTCCTGGCCAATTGCATGGGCCTGTGCCACACTTCTCCCTGGCAATCGGACAAAAATACTATCTGTATCGCCATAAATGACATCCGCATTCCACGAAGGATGCTCTCTAATAAATTTAATCGTTGATTCTAACGTCGCTCTTCCACTCTGAACAATTGCATCTGCAAGCTCAGCCATGGGCATTCTCCCAGAAAATCCTGCTGCTGTGTAGCCATATGTCACATTCGCTATCAATTTCAGTGCAAACTGCTTTGCATTTAGAGCTCGAAGGATAGGTCTCATGTCAGAAGAAGTGTCGCGCATGGTCTTTTTTATCATAATTCGGGTTTGTAATATTTCATGAAGTAACCTTGGTAACACTCCTTTCCTCACAAATGGGGGCACAAAACCCACCCCATTTGGGGCAACGATGAGATCTGATGCCTCCATGCCAATTTCAGAAAAGCAAGAGTTAATTTGAAATGTGTCTTTGCACCCTAATCTCGTCTGATCTTCTGCCTCTGAAAACACATGGGAAGGCCTGCCAACACATGTAGAGAAACATAGGTTGTATGCAATTATCATTGATGGATATAAGGACTGAAAGTCCAAAACGCATACCGGATCCTCATACATTCCACTTTCAGGTTCCATAACAAGCGGCAAAGCTTCCATGGCAGGCTGCCTTGCTACTTGTTCATTGTTAGGGGACAAAACAATATAATTTTGGGAATGTGCAAGCCTGACCATCATGCTTTCAACTCTATATTGGCTTCCTCGTGATATAACGGAGAAAAAGTCAATTCCAAATGTTCTAGCAAGCTCAGCTGTGCGTCCAATAAAATTGAGTTGTTCCAGCATATGAATACAGAGCCTTGTTCGCAGAATTATGTGTGACAAACATCTCCACCGGGTATGATTCTTTGAAAACCAAGCGTGGAGCTGGCCCTTCTTTATGCATGGCACACGAAGCTTTAATATTGATGCAACACAATTCTCAAAAGAGTAAGAAGCTAATTTGACCTCGGCTCGTACGATTCTCCAGATGTTCAACACTATTCTCCCAGTGACATGCAGTCCAGAGTCATGCTGCCATCCATATTGATCATGCTCTATCATTTCATCCAGAGGACGTTTTTCAGTTGGAACCCTGGATAAATCACTGAGAAAAGAGTTGTTTTCAAATATGCTTATGGATCTATCAGCTAAATAGCCCAAGGAATCTTTCTGGATTTCAAATCCTACCAAGATATCAGGGTCGAGGAAACGGATGGATGACTCAAAGAGAGAAAAAAGATCCTTCTCTGAATCAACAAAATCAAATTGCACGTTGCTGATGCCTTCAAAGTTAGGAAAAGACTTTTGGTGCTGTTTCACCATTAGTATCCGTGTATAATATTGCCCGGATATAACTATTTCGTCGTCGTCAAAAACAGAGAGAACTATTGCATGCACCCTGTCATACTGAGGGTCTGGTAAGAGTCCTTGGCGACACTCTGCATGCACCTCGATCCCTACAAGCGTCAGTCCTTCTCCTTTTGTGGATGTTATTTTAAAACCTAGTTGGGATTCTGGAGTGACATCTCCATACGATCCTGTGGGAGCACTTATCTGGCTTATGGACTTGCGAGGAACTCTTGATTTTTCAGCTGCATGCATGTGGAACTTTTGTGTTTTGGGTCCCCTAGAAACGTCATTCACGTCGAGACTTGGCAGGTCCCTATATGCATCTTCTGCTTCGTCATATTTAGGCGACGCGGGTCGGAACCCTCCATGTGATACAACGCCTTGTTCTGCACTCTCAAGGCATGGTGTTTTGCTGTTATTTTGATTGTAGCTTGGCAATGTTGGAGTGCCTATCAAAGACTGATGGGACAACATTCCACCACTTGGCAGCATTTTTCCTGTATTGGAGTCCATAATTGCTCCATTTTCATTGAAAGACACGCATTTCCCTGAATCCTGAGTGGAATGCGCTTCAACCCATGCTTTGACCTGCGCATATGACGGTGGATCTTCTGGATTTTGGTACAAGAGAATGTCATCGTCTGCTCCATTGCATGTCTCCAATTTTTGCATCATATGATTAGAAGGAGAAAATAATGGAAGACTCTCTGTTGCTGTTGTCTTCAAGTGGAATATTCTCCCACCAAAAACTTGATGCCGCTTGCCCATATCAGCTGCTCTGCTGAAATGGGGACCTTGATGGACAATGGGCAAGAGGCCTTCCTCTTCCCAGCTATTTTCTACTTCTGATTTGGATAATGGCTTTTCTATCGGCTCAAATATATTGGCTACGTCTTCCGTGTGCATGTCATCACCGAAAGGCTCAAAGTCATCCATGATACATTGAGATGCTGGTTCTGACCAAAAGTCCACGACATCCTGAGAGTTCACTTTAATGTCAGGTTGGGATTGTTGCGCCAAAATCGGAGTGGGTTGAGATGGCTCTGCTTTTTCAAGAGTGTTGTTTGAGGGACCAAAAAACATTTCCTTTATTTGGGACAACATCAAACCTGCTTCTCTCATTCTCTCTCTAGGAATGTATGACGTAGACAACCTTCTCTTTTTCTTTTTCTTGTCAGCAGTAGTTCTGCCCGAACCACCCTCAGAGTCATCATCGGCACCATCTACCTGTGGTATTAGTTCATCATTTTCATAAACATTATCAAAATGCTGAGAGGCCTCTATTATATCTCTGCATTCGTTCTCCACTGTTTTGGTATCTTGCATCAATGCTGTCTCTGCCATCTTGCCAATCTCCAGCTGACTTGACATCTCTTGTGATATCATGAACAGATCCAATGCATTTTCATCCCCATGGCTCTTGGGAAGAATAGCTGCAAGTTCCATGAGATGATCATCAGTCTCCTGAAGTTCTCGTTGACTCAAATGCCCAAGCTCTCGTTGCCGGTCTCCCCAATCATCCAATACATTCAAAGTCGCATTTCGATTCGCCTCGACCAACCCAATGTCAACAAGGGAGCTTATGTCGTTATCAAATTGATTATCTTCTGCAACATCTTTCACTTTGTCGAGCTGTGACCAAAGGATGTCGTTTGCAGATGGGAACAAACTTGGATCAGTAGCCAGTGTGGTAGCATCTTTGAGTCTTCTCTGTCGATCAGCGTCACGAAATTTCTCTCTCCACATGTTCACAGTATCTGGGTCTATTTGATCAACGTTTCGACATATATCAGGAGGAGAGGGACTAATATCATGCTTCCCTTGCCTCTTTCTCTCTTCTTCCCATATGGGACCCAATGAGTCAACAAGCTGAAGTTCCATATCAGCAGTAGTGATATCAACCCTCTTCTTCTCACACACATTCAATATGTTTCCCACCAGTGCGTCACATTCTAATTCGCATGTTGTTTGCTTTTTTACATCTGCGATATTCCCCGCATCAACTGTCTCTCTACACCAGATCTGACTCGCATCTTTCCACACATCTCCAGAGGGACCAAGCACCTTTCTATGGATCCACCCACCATGCTTCTTTTGCTTTCCCTCTTCTATCTCGAGTTTGCTTTGTATTGGACTTCGAAAGATCGCCTTCTCCAATGCCATCCAGCCCATCCCATACAAGTTATAGTCAATCTTCACTTGAAGTAGAAATGGGATGTGGGACTCATGCGGCTGAAATTTCTTCCCCAGAATGGCACCACTGTGCAAAAGACTTGCACATCTCTTGACATCAGCAGGATCAAACACATATACCTTCATCCATAGACACTCATCCTTTTGATATCCATAAAATGGCGTCCCTTTCACAAGTTGAACATCCACAATCTTCCCAGGGCCCTCCTTGCATGCTCCATTCTGATGAATGCCCATGGCACCATCCAGTGCCTTCTGGAACAGAGAGGCATACCGTTCCTCCAAAGATGTATGCTGATCATATATCTCATCTTGAATAGTTGACGTCACCTCATCAACATGAGACGCATCAACAGGGACATACAAATAAGGAAAGGCACCATGCAAATGCACACACACATGTTGCCCACCGTGAGTTACTCCAAAAACCCTGACAACAGGAACCGCAGCTCGACCAAGGGTCAATAATCTCGCTACTTTGCCATGTGGTGCATCAAGAGCGAATAGAGGACGACACAGGTGCCGATCTGGCCTGGAGAGATAGTAATCAAGTGACACTACCTTGACCGTAAGAAATGCATTCTCCATCGTCACTGAAGGGTTACGCACATCTCTACGTACAACCGCAAATAAAAGTATATTTTACATCCATTTTAAGGCTTGTACTACCAGGATACGCGCATAGTCCCAGCACCAGAGAAATTCGTTTCTTCTTCAGCATGTGTCTTCTCAGTTGCAAAAACAGAGGGTATTCGCGGGTTTCCATCACATCTGGGCATTAATTATTTTTTTTACATAATATAGTAATATTATGATGTGCTGTATGAGACAATCTTCATCACTCTCCCTAGAAAACAGGAAAAGAAAGAGAAGCAATGAATCAAGTCAAGCCAGCCTGGGAAAAGGAGAGAAGAGAGAATCTCAAGGCAAGAAACCATCGCATTGCTATCCGTGTGTAAGACTTGAAAATAATAGTCTTGCCTGATTTCAATCTTCTCAACAAGGACAAACCAGAAGAAAACCACCACAGACTTGGAAGTATGATTTTGAAACATCGTTTCAAATTGCAAGACAAGGTTCACATTTAGGTTCAAGAAGTTGGTGCAACCCAAGACCAAGGATATAGGGACAAGAGTCCCCAAGGTTCTCTGCTACTAGTTCGCTTCACAGGGGGGACCCTATATACCTTTTCCTTCATAATCAAGAGCCGCGAGCACGGACAACCCACAGTATATGCCAGCAGATGTAGCCGCCAGCTACCACAAGATGCCCAAAAAGTTAGCGTTGGCCAAGCTAATGGCCGTAGTTGTTCAGTGTTTGTAAGCACAAACGTTGTAAGTTATCAAAGTTGACAGGCGTGGACAACGATAGTTGTTCACATATTGGCATTCACAGATGTGACGTGTGGAGAGGGTATCTACCCAAATGTAAGACATAGACACCCTGGCCACAATGTCAAATCCGTAAAGTTTTGCAAGAGATCAAAAATGCACTGCCCATCACGAATCTTGTTGAATCCATCGTCAATGGTCGAGGCCTCTCAACCAGGGACCATCTTTTCTGGGAGGCCATTACTTTTGGGGAGGCCATTCATACCATGACGTCATTCCGGTGCAAGAGACTATTTTTTGAATGGAGCAGCACGATCTCAGTAATTCCATTAAAGGAGATTCATTGTACTAGGTCGACACATTCTCTGTCGCTGCAATCCCGTGTGAAGACCAAAAGTTGATGCAGGGTGTCACCATTTTGGCGACGCACCAATACCCTTCCAGATTGACAGAGAAAGCCACAAACGGAAGGGGGACAAAATTCGATTCCAAGAGTTTTCTATTCGTGTCTGTTGTTGACGTAACTACCTTTGGTTGCTCAGCGAGCTCTGGCCCCATTGCTGATCACAACACAGGTTTTGCACGTCCAGACAGTACTACGACTCAATGAAGAGTGATACTACTGGAATACATCATAGTTGTGATTTTTGAAACAAAAAGAATCAATTTCGACAACCTCATCTGTGAAACCGTGGGATACTTGTTGGCGTTGTTGATTTCATGAGATGCCATTGTTACTTTTACATTCTGAGTCTATTTGACTCACTGACTCACTGAGTCTCTGAGTCAGACCCGCTCAGTGAGTATTGTGTTTCAGTGAAACGAGTATCGTATCTGTCGCTACCATGTCACGTACCACCCGCAGATCAAATATCAAAATTAATCTAATAATGGTATGTGGATAATAATTATGGATACAGGACGTTGTTCTGTGGTCGTCTGTTGGTAGTCTTTCTCATTTGCATCAGGAGAAGACATCGCATCGGACGTGTTGCTCTGGGACAGCAACCCATCGAAACTCGGTTCTTCTCTGGTTTTATCTCTGATGATTATATCTTTACTCATTTAATGACATGTTCGGTGTGGTTGGGACGGGTATGCAAAGTTGTTGGTGACGTTGTTATTGTGATTGTTGGCACTCTATGATGACGTTTTTGTATGGGTGCTGTGATGTTTGAAACTCGAGTCTGTTCAATGAGGGCATGGAACATTGGAAGGACTCGGAAGAGTGAAACATGGACGCATCGTCGTGTATCTATGGTACAGAAGATATACTTGCTCTGTATGTTTGTATTTGACAGTCATGATGGTGTATGCAGATGTTGTACATCCTTTGATATACATGCATAAGTATATCTGCATTGACACGATGTACGATGGGAATATAGTATCAAAAGACACCCTACCCCTCACATGTTGCAGAACCAGTGGTCTCTTGTGAAACAGCAGTTGTACATATTGAGAAGGAGACCATCGCTGTGATGGGGGAAGTCTCTCAAGACGAGGCGGTTGCGTTCCTCACGGGATCTAATATCGTCCGTCGTGCTGAAGAATGCCAGATTGTTTGGGCTCGAATTGGGAGCTACCCTCACTGGCCTGCTCAGATTATGACGGATGAGGCAGCAGAAGCATCAATGCTTCCTCGTATCAACGAGGCAAAGCGGAAGAAGGATGCTTTATATCCTGTCATGTTCTTTGGAGATGGTACAAGTGTTTCTTGGATCAAGGAAAAGTCTCTTTTGACGTGGTCTCAAGGAATCACCAAGGGATGTATTGCCAAGAAATCCGAGGGAATTAGACAAGGTCTTTACGAGGTTCACATGTTCCTCTCGTCTTTTTCTAATAATGATATAGATAATAGTATAGAAGGCTGGTGGTGCAGTGGCCCGATGCCCGTGAAGCACCCCTGGCCATTGAATCAACAGGTGGCTCATGTGCAGGCCAAGGATGCTTTGCCAAACAATGAGAATGTACCTGTCAAAATAGTGCCTTCGATACCTGTTGCACATGGTAAATTGAAGCTCCATGATGGGAGACGGCAAAAGTTGGTGCAGAAATTTGGGGAGGATGCATTCCATGGGAGGAATGCATTCCCCTCATATGCTCATGTCACACGTAATGTGTGGACAGTGCCGCGTCCAAAGCGATTCAAAGGAGATGATATCTCTGTATGCGACTGTGACCCATTGTCGTATTCAATGGATTCTGCAGTGGAGAATTTTCCAGATAATCTTCCAGAATATCACAAGAATGCTCTTCTTCAGGCCTGCTGTGGAGCCACGTGCCTGAATAGACTGTCCTACATGCACTGCAACAAGAAAATGTGCCCATGTGGGGATGCATGTCAAAATAAACCCTTCTATATGCTACAAACTCCTAAGATGGAAGTGTTTCTAACATCATCCAAAGGTTGGGGTGTCCGTGCAGCTGAGGACATTCTCCACGGAGCTTTTATTGTGGAGTATGCAGGGGAGGTGATTCCAGAGGCAGAGATGTCTCGCAGGATGGAAGAATCCAAGGCCCAAGGGCATCCTCATTTTTATATGATGGAAATGAGTAATGGATTGATCATTGATGCCAGAATGAAGGGCAATGTTGCACGGTTGTTGAATTCCTCTTGCAACCCAAATTGCATCACCCAAAAGTGGAGAGATGCTCTTACCGGAGAAATCCGGGTCGGTATATTCGCGAAGCGACATATTGTCTCTGGTGAAGAGTTGGTGTACGACTATAATTTTGAACACATCATGGAGGGTGGAGTCGTGAAGTATGCATGTCAATGTGGAGCCCCCAATTGCCGTGGATCGATTGAAACATCACAGAGGCACGGACCACGAGATGTGGGACGGAGGATTGAAATTTGGTGGGATGGTGACGAATGTTATTATCCTGGAGTGCTGGCAAACTACGATTCCAAGTCTGGGCTGTCAACCATTTTATATGATGATGGGATGCAGGAAAGCATCCTGCTGGCTGAGCACGAGCATCACTGGAGCGACCCCAAAAACTCGAAAAGAAAACGAGAAGAGGAGCCCCGTCAGGAGGGTGCTACAGAAAAGTTGGCAGAATTTTTAGATCAAGCCACGAAGGAGGAGATTGGCCAGTTGACTAGTCTTGTCGATTCATACTCTGGTATAGCATTATCAGAATTTCACGTGGAGCCAAATGATGACGGTATCTCAAGGCCAATGCATGTTTATGATACTATTTCAGCCTGGTTGGCGTCGCTTTCAGAGTCTGAAAAAGAAGTCAACATGTCTAAGATAAAAAAACAACTTGCAGAAGCTCTTGAAAGACTGCAGGAAATGCCTGCTCCAGATATTCCTGCTCCTGTCGAAAATCCTGGCGCCGAGCAAACTGCAGGGAGCCTTCATGGCAATGGGAACCAGAATAATGAATCTGTGAGTTCACGAGGACGCAAAAGGCAGAAGAAAATTTTCGGTACTGATTTTGAACAGGATATTGAGGGCATCCATACCACAAAGCCCTCTAGATCATCCATGAGGTCACCGCAGAGAGATAGACCAAGGGCTGTTGCCAAGATGCCACCATTAAGTCCTGGCATGGAAGCAGCGTCGATAATAGCTCAACTTGCAAGTACCAAGGGCAAATCCGACGAAAAACGCTCAAAGGGAAGATCTATGATGAGAGGGTGTGGTCCCACCCCAGCGTCAGAGGGCATGCCCACAAGGACAATACTTGTTGCAAAGCGATTGACAAATAGTGACGTCACCAAGGGCCGTGTTCTTCTTCCTAGAGCAGCTGTAGAGGCAAATCTATCTTTCGCAGTGGGACGAGCACACTCTCTTGTGGCCAAGGACCATGAAGGCAATGCTTGGGAGTTTACTCTCCAGTCTTGGGCAAATGGCATAGAGACTCGCCGCGTCTTTGTTTTGGAACATGCTGGTGACTATATACGACATTATAATCTCAAGATCGAAGATGTGATTGGTATATCCTCGACAGAGCAGGGGGAATTCATGGTAGAGTTTAACACAGATGACGTTTGCACTGCGGCGGAATCCCAGCAGGCTGCCAGAGCAGGTGGGCAGGCTTCGGTGAATTCGTCCCTTCCAGCAATACGACCTGGGTCAATAAATCCTTTAGTAAAGCAAAACTCGGGACGATGTACGAGGAGTGTTCATTGCAATAAGCCTGCAGGGCATCCAGGATTTTGTATGAGGACCCCTGCATCATCCAGGGGTAAGAAGCCTGCTCCTCCTGGGAGAGGAAGGGGTAGAGGTGTGGTCAGCAGAGGACGGGGGAAGCATCTCCCATCTCTCCGACGAGGATATTTACAAAAAGAACATAGAGAAGCCTATTCGGATGGCTATAGTGATGGTATGTCTGATGATAGTGCACCAAACTCTCAACCAAATTCAGCAAAGTATGCAAGGGACTCGGATGATGACATATTTAGAAGGGGAGGCACATTGACACCGCGTTTTCCAAATAGTTCATTTGAATACTTTGGAAATGTGAAAGGGGAATACGACGAGGGCTACGGGAATGAGTTTCATGAGGATAAATCCAATATCAAGGATTCTAAATCCCGTGGTCCTCAGCTGCCAAAGTATCCCCTCCCTCCTCCTCCAGAGCTGGGACCTGGGGTCCCACCAATATTTGTCATGGCTCAAGACACTGCTCCACAATATCCTCCACAGCTGCGATCCCCATTGCGACCTTCATATCAAAGTATGAGCAGGACCCAGCCCGATCACCACGTTGGTGCGGCGCAATATTCACCATCTGCTGCACATATTGCGAATTTACCCAACATGGGATTTAAGGATGATATTGAAGGAGTTTCACCTCATGCATTCCATGCTCAGCATGGTGCAGATATGATGAAGCTTGGTGGAACAGGAGGACATCAGGCAGACTACCTCTCTGTCCTGGAAGGGGGCTCTCCAACTGCTGCAAGATTTGAACACATGACAGGAGGGGCACAGAAAAAAGCATCATCGAGTGGGATTCCAGCTGCCCCATTGCCATTATTCGGTGCCCCACCACCACCATTAGGCACCACACGAGGCAAGGGGACATCACACAGCAACCAGGAGGAATCCAAATGAATAGATACAACCCACCTGCTGCGTTATAATGCATACGTAATTATGTATTTGTATGTCACATGTTTGTAAAAAGCTGTGGCACGTATTAAATTTCTCCAGCTATAATTTGCCTCATCAACTCATCATCATCAGCTTCCATATCTTTTTCTTTTCTTTCCAAAGTCTTGACTTTGGCAAGAGGCACCGTGGCCGCTTCCGACAGTGTGTCACCACAAATCTCCAAGAGCACTTGGTCTACAGCTTCATCAGCCAGTTCATCATAATCTTCCCTGTCAACCGCAGCATCAATGGCATCATTCATACACTCTGACACAAACCCAGCATATTCCATCTCTCTAGACATTTCCTTTACCGTGTTTTGCAGCTGTGGAAGCTTGACAAGCTTGTTCATGGTCTTCATCATCTCACCAGAAGCTTTGATCGTCTTGGATAGACGATAGTTCCGCAGAGAGTCGGCTATTTGCATATCTAGAGCATCCAGAGTAGCCCTGTTCTCCAACAACCGAGTAACAGCCTTTCTCGACCGTACCAACTCCTTGGCCAACGTCTACACAGTATGTATCACATGATAATGGATGGGTACAATACAATACTCAAGAACAAGAAAAGCAACCGTCGCCGTATACCAGATACATACCTTTGCTGAAACAAGGTCGTTCCGACGAGCAGCTTCTTTTATTGATCTTTCCACCTTTTTCTGCTCCATGTGCAGCGTTCGGATGTTTCTATTGATTTCATTCTTCTCTTTTCGTATATCTTTACGCCATTTCTGTACCAATTCCTTTGGGTCCTTGGGACGCAAGAAGGATGGTAACCAAGACATGACGTGGGTTTTTTGTGAAACAAGGCTAGGTATAGGAATCCGTTACACACACACACACACACACACACACACACACACAAACAAAATAATAATAATGGTTACTCTACTAGTATACACGTGGTTTTGGTGGAACATACGGCATCTCATCATCAATGGGTTGCATATGAACTGGTCTGTAATCAATCGTGACACGATCATTCTTGCCACCATCCCAGGAGAACCATCCAAGAGAATGTCTGATCCAGTTCTCATCATCCCTCTCTGGGTAATCCTCTCTCGCATGAGCACCCCTTGATTCTTTCCTGGCTTCAGCAGAATGCATCGTTACGGCTGCATTGATCAACAGATTTTCAAGTTCCATGGCCTCAATCATATCTGTATTCCACACAAGGCCCTTGTCCTTGATGGCCACATCCTGATAGGAATCTACACATTCGTCTATATTTTTCTTCCCTTCTTCTAGAGTTTTCTGTGTTCTGAAGACTGCAGCGTCATTCTGCATAATGCGCTGCATCGTACGACGAACTTCAGCCGTCTTGAGAGATCCAGATGATGCTCGGATGGCATCGATACGGGCAATCGACTCTTCCCCTGCAGATGCAGCCAAGGGTCCATGTGGCACTCCAGGTTTACTAATCTCTCCAATTCTGTTGGCACATGCACGTCCAAAGACGACAATATCCAGGAGAGAGTTGGCTCCAAGACGATTGGCTCCATGGACAGAGGCACATGCTGCTTCTCCTGCTGCAAGCAGTCCTGGGACAATAGCATCTGGATCACTGGCTGTTGGCGCAATCACCTCTCCGTGATAATTCGTTGGAATACCTCCCATGTTATAATGTACCGTAGGAATGACTGGAATTGGTTCCTTTGTCACATCCACACCTGCAAAAATGGCAGCAGTCTCTGAAATCCCTGGAAGTCTCTCTGCCAGCAGTTCAGGTGGCAGGTGATTCAGGTGAAGGAAGATGTGATCCTTTTCTGGACCAACACCTCGTCCCTCTCGAATTTCCATAGTCATAGACCTTGACACCACATCACGAGATGCCAAATCCTTTGCTGTTGGAGCATACCGCTCCATAAATCTCTCCCCCTCTGAATTCCTCAGAATACCCCCTTCTCCACGAGACCCTTCCGTAATCAAACATCCCGCCCCATATATTCCAGTAGGATGAAATTGCACGAATTCATAGTCCTGCAGAGGCAGACCAGCCCTCGCCACCATGGCACCACCATCCCCAGTACACGTGTGTGCCGATGTTGCAGAAAAGTATGCCCGACCATACCCCCCCGTCGCCAACACTGTATTATGAGCTTTGAATCTATGCAGCGTACCATCCTCCATACACATGGCCACCACACCTCGACACGACCCATTATCCATCATCAGATCCATGGCAAAGTATTCCACAAAAAACTGAACATTATGCTTCATGGCAGCTCCATACAGCGTATGAAGCATAGCATGCCCAGTTCTATCCGCAGCAGCAGCACATCTATACGCCTGCCCACCCTTGCCAAAATCCAACGACTGCCCTCCAAACGCCCTCTGGTAAATCTTCCCATCCTCTGTCCTCGAGAATGGAAGACCATAGTTCTCCAACTCAACCACCGCCTTTGGCGCCTCTCGACACATGTATTCAATAGCATCCTGATCTCCCAACCAATCACTCCCCTTGACAGTATCATACGCATGCCACCTCCAATCATCCTCTGTCATGTTCCCCAGGGCAGCATTGATCCCACCTTGCGCAGCAACAGTATGCGATCGAGTAGGAAACAGTTTCGTCACACACGCAGTTTTAAACCCTAGTTCAGATAATCCCACCGCAGCACGTAAACCTGCCCCACCTGCCCCCACCACCACAGCATCGTATTCATGATCCACCACCGTGTACGATGATGATGATGATGATGATGATGACGACGCAGGTGCAGGGTCAGACCCATACCACCGTGCACCACGTGTCATGCTATACGTATCTAATACACTGACAGCCACAGGCATACTATGTGTACTCATATTGATACCACCACCACGAATATCGTGGTGAGAGATGACTCTCCACAGAGCATTCCCAATGCCCCTCCTCATGATGATTCGATACCAATCACTGTACTGTACTGTATCAATCAATCACTCTACAATAGTAAATAGTAGTATTCGTATTTGTACAATGTACTGTTTTTTCATGTGGTATGTCTGGTTACAAAAGACAACAACAAGCAGCTACAGACTATATATAGTCTGAGATCATCTCAGTCGACTTTGATCTACATCTTCTTCTCTAGTATTTCTAGATCCATGAGAGGATAGATTCTCATGCATGCATGCATGGTGTTACCATCATATGTCTATAGAAGAAGCTTCTGAAGCTTCTTCCTTATAAGGATGATGATGTAGTATCCTTTATAAAGGAAGAAGGCTACCAACGTGTTCGGTGGTCATATATATGACAGATACAGACAGACACAGGGAAGACGAGTCATCGAAAAAAAAATACTAGAGTAGATATCATTATATAACAACCAAAGATGGGATGTGGACCAAGTAAAGTGTCGACAAAGGATGTCGACATTCCTGGAGGGGAGGATGGTTTTGTCAAAGGGACTCCGGTTCGTCTGGGTCGATTGTCTATACAGGGATCATTTAATCAGTATGAAGGTATGTCAGATGCGAAACAGGGTGATACGTCGGGCAAGGGGTCGGTGCGTGCGGGAGGGTATGGGGTGTCGTACTGTTACCTGACGCAGCGAGGGCATTACCCGGATCAACCGTTCAAAGCCAATCAAGATGCTGTGATGGTTCGGGAACGGTTTGCACAAGATGATGAAAAGCATTTGTTTGCTGTGTTTGATGGACATGGTGAGACTGGTGCGGAATGTGCTGCATTCTGTAAATCAAAGCTGCCAGAGGCCATGATGGCGCAGGGGGCCATGTTGTTTCAAGAGCCCGAAAAGGCTCTTCACCAGGCCCTGCTGCGGGTGAATACAGAACTTCATAAATCATTCTTTGATGATAGTCTAAGTGGGACGACGGCGTGTGTCATATGGATGGATGGAGAGAAGATGGTGGTTTCGAATGTGGGTGACTCGAGGGCTGTCTTGGCAACACGGGACACACACGGTAGACTCGTGGCAAAAGATCTGTCGATTGATCAGACGCCGTTCAGGGATGATGAAGTTGACCGAGTGAAAGCGTGTGGTGCTCGTGTACTCACTCTGGACCAGATGGAAGGGAGGAAAGATCATACGGTCAAGTGCTGGACGGTGGAGAGTGAATGTGATGGGGATCCACCGAGGTTGTGGGTCCAAGATGGGTACTACCCAGGAACGGCGTTTACGCGGAGTCTAGGGGATAGTGTTGCAGAGAACATTGGGGTGACGGCGGAAGCTGAGCATACGGTTCGACAGATATCCGGAGATGATGTGTACGTGATACTGGCGACGGACGGTGTATGGGAATTTGTGTCGAGTCAAACGGCTGTTGACATGGTGGCCACACATGGAGATGATATCTACAAGGCAGCACAAGAGCTTGCTGCGGAATCGTACAGATTATGGCTTGAAAATGAAAGAAGAACTGATGATATTACTATTTCTATTCTCAAATTTTCATAGAATACATTCTACACTTTTGGATATACGTCGCATGATATTTTTGCAACATCCTCTTGGGAACACGTCATGCCAGCCTCGTGCATGAGCACCCCAAGCTGTGGCTTCATCTCTTTCAGGAGATTACAGACAGTCTGCTCGGCTACGCCACATACTGCACAGATATCTTGGAGGCTTGGTTTTTTCCTCGTATCCGTCTCCTGCATGAGCTGGGACATGATCCACATGATTGTTCCTGCCATGGTGATTGGACTCTTCCCGTGCCAGGCCTGGTGGGCATCCACACTATCATGCTTTGGCTTGGCAACATTCGCGAGAGCAATAGCAGACATCATCTCCACATTCGTAAAACCTACAGTAGACATGAATCTCCTCAAGAAGTTTTCTGGGTGGATGGAGACCACCTCTGATCTAAACTCTCCCTGTTCCTTTAATTTAAGATCAGAAACAATTGCCTTGTATATTCTACCAATATCTTTCACACGTGCCTGCGGCACGTATGCTCGAATCTCCTTGAACGTCCTCGGATATCCCGTCTGACGACACGCTAAAAACACAACAGCAGCAATCACCGCACTCTGTGCCCTCGTCTTTGCTGCCTTGCTCTTCTCCAGCGCATCCCTGAAATATTCATTCGCCTGGTGCCGAACCACATCCGGCAGTTTCATAGCACTACACACTCGCGATATATCACGGAACGCCATCACAAGAGCTTTATCTTGCCCCGTATTATCCGTCCTCGCTTGCATTCGCTGCAGATTCGTCGCCAGCCCTTTATCCACACCCTTGCCCCCAGAAATCATGGTGGACAGACCACCATCCCTCAGCAACACATTCGTCGGACCCCCCACACGATTCGGGTCTGCCCCTTCCTTATCTTTATCCCCAAACGTCCTCCATTCAGAACCTTCATCAATGACGTGTGATTCAGCCACACGTCCACAGGAACGACAGATCAAATCACCACAGGCATGGTCTTCGACGAAATCAGACTCTCCACAGTCTTCACACCGTTGCTCATATTTCATCCGTAATGCTACATTATATGTTATAGTATCATGTGTCGTGTTGGTAGTACGTGTATTCTCCATTGCTAGATAGCTTGCTGATTTGATTATTATTAGTTAGTAATTGAGTTGATTGTGCTATACATACTACCGCCAGTCTTTCGTCTTCGACATGGAATATCTATCTATCTATCTATCTATCTATCTGTAGATGGTATATTGTGAATAATAATAAACAAGTATGATTGAAAGAAAGAAAGAAATAAAAATAAAAATAGTTCAGTTGTCGTACAATCTGTCGTACAAATCATCGTACGACAGTTCTCTTTTTCTCATTGGAAGACATACATACATACACGAGGTATGTGGAGTGTTATTACAGCAGTAGTATTTGTTATTCACATCAAAAGAAAGGATAAAAAAAAACAAGTCATTCACCATGGATCATCATCTGGTGGAAGAACAGCAGATGGAAATAGAAGCTCTGGAGAGCATTTACATGGATGACCTCAAAGGTACGTTGTCATGTCTCAATCATGCATGTATGTACTACATATTACTAGTATATTCATTCATTGTTATGTATCAGTCGTATCCAATGAGAATGCGTATCCAGCGAGGTGGAACTGTTCTCGTGTTGGTGGTCAAGAAGAAGAACAAGCCAGTAGTGCTGTGTATGTGATTGATATATACCCACAGGGTGATGACGACGAAAATGACAGTGAAAAGGACATTGGCGTATCCATGTACTTTTCTCATACACGAATGTATCCAGAGAGCTTTCCATGTGTCCACATATCTTCCATTCGTGGGCTCTCTGACCAACAGATTCATGCGTGCTGTGAGCGTGTGATGGCAGCCATGGAAGAGCATGCAGGAGTTCCGATGATATATAGCCTCGTAGAAGTTGCCCAGGAATGGATGAATGATTTAGAAGATGATGCGAAAGAGGCACTTCGTGCGGATGATCCGGCAGTGCTGGAGGAAAAGAGACGGCAGGAGGAAGAGGAGAGGATTCAAAAGCTTCGTGCCCATGGGCACGAGGTGACTCCAGAGAGTTTCCGTGCATGGAAGGAACAGTTCATGTTGGAGCAAGAGAGCAAATCAGCAGATAGGTTGGTGAAATCCACGACAGCGTCTGGGAAGAATACAGTCAGTGGAAAGCAGTGGTTCTTACAGCAGCAGGGAGATGCGGCAGCAGTGAGGCAAGAGGAATATGACAATGAGGTTGGGGAATATGACGATGAGATTTCACGTGATGAGATAGAAGATGACGATCTAGTATTTGATTCTGAGGATTCAGACCTCGAAGAAACTATTCTAGGTGAATTATATGAGGAACTTGCTACATAATAAAAGAATATATCAAGACGTAGTATCTGACAAGGATGTTGAGGAGAGTTTACTCTTGCCCCGAGTCACCCCACTCTTGCTTGGACTCATCTTATACGCTGGTTTTAGTCTACTCGCCTCAGTTCCTTCCCCACGATTCTTTCTATTCATCTGCCAGTCAGCAGAGTCAAAGTATTGCTGTTGCTGGTGGACGGCACTCTTTTTTGGCATCAAAGAGCCATATTTATTTGTACTCTGGACAGGAGTCTCCTCCTGGGTGTTTGTTCCTCCCGAGGTCCTTTGTCCTTCTTCCATCTTAACTACTATATTATGAATATTCAACTATACGTCTTTCGTTTGTTTGTTGGCAAATTGACACACTCAACGAGATGCACAACAGCACGCGGTTGATCTCGTAGAAGAAATTAGAGAAATGGGGTTGTTACCCTTCTTGGCAAGATGTTGTTCATCATGGCAGTCTCGTCGTATGCCTCTCTTGCTATCTTTCTATATCTGTCTAAATCTGAATCTATGTATATATTCATTCATGTAAATATACGTATGTTTCCAAAGCATCTGTGTGTACCGGTATCATCAAGACTCTGATATGAAATTAACTCAATGACTCAGTGACTCAGTGAGTCGACTCAGTGAGTCATTGCGCAAAGAGACTCAATTGAAGATGTCTAGGTCTATACATGTAGACAATGTGTCATTTGGATACATATCAAGTATTTATATACATGTATATGGCTGGTGGTATGATCAGAGAGGAGACAGGTGACTTTTGAAATCATGCGTGTCGTAAAACGATCTGTGATGCCCTGGTGTCGTGTGAACCAAGGATACCCCTATAGCAGGGATGCATTGTTGTGATTTTATACATTTATATATATGGATCATCAGAGAATGGAATTGCATGCTGGACCCGGTTGTTGTGAGAGAGAGGAGGGAGAAGAAGGGCTGGGGTCTCCTGAACGAGGACAGACGTCTACTGGTGTGGGTAGGCACGCCATGGTGACACCATTGAATTTGAAGACGGTGCATGAAAATCACCAGGAAGAATATGGGCTGGGAATGGTTGATGAGGAGGCAAGGGATGTGGGATTACCTCCCATTCTGACAACAGGAGGAGCAAGTCACAGGAAACACAGTGGGAGATATGCAAAGCAGCCGCTTGCCGGGTTCTTGACATCACCTGGGAGTGCAGCATCGCTGCGGAAAAAGGCGACGAGGATGGAGAAGAATTTCTGGAAGGCAAAGAATAGGGTGAATAGGGAGTTGGTTGCGTTTTTGACAGAGACATCAACTCTGTTTCAATCCCTACGATCCCGTGAAGACTCTGATACTGCGCATGAAGAAAATGATCTGGAGCAAGCCATATTGATCGCACAACGATGTATACGGGAGCCTATAGAGAGGTTCAAGGAGTCTGTCAAGGAGGAAGTTGATGGTGTTGAAGAACGAAGAAAGGCTGCTCCAGATGGCAGTCTTGGCAAGAAGGTGTACACAAAGCTGCTCTATTTGCTGTCTCATTGTAGCAGATTGATGGTAGGCGAAGAGAGTAGTCCTGGAGCTGCAGGAACGCCTGCATGCTTTACTGCTGCCCGGACCAAAAGGGGGCAATTGTCTACAAGTGGGGGAATGCGAGGGAAGAAGAGCTCTTCCTCGACTCATGGAAAAAAAGGAATGATACTTTTGAGATCTCCGAGGAGATCGGGGGAGACACTTGAGATGAAAAAGGTCGGGAGCTCTCCAAGGTCACGACTTGGCTCACCATTAGTTCGATCTGTGGCACCCTCGACATCTATGAAAGAGTCCATGAAGTTGTTACAGAATTTACAGATTGATGATCACCTTCAGGTAGAGAGAGACTATTCGAGTCATGGGAACCACTCGTCTATACCGGGAACCCCCCCGAGCAGTGGTGGTGTATGTGCCTCTCCTTCTCCTCTGGGTCCCAGACAGTCCTCTGTCACAACGACCCTAGTAGAAGGGCCATGTGACGATTCGCCGACCGCATCTAGTGATATTCAAACACCACGTGTGTTGCATGATGCGTTTCTACATCAGACACCCAGGCAAATGTTGCAAAGCATAGTCAAACGTTCAGCATCCCAGGCCTCCTTGGGCGTGGAGAGTGACCATGGGAATACCATGGACGAGTCCCCTACCTCTCCAAAACATATGGATTCTGGTCTGGGGCATACTAAATGTGAGTTTTGTAATGTATCATTGGTAGATGGAGAATTGGAGGAGCATGCATCGTTTTGTGAGTCATATGCACAGTACGAGTCTTTGGAACCAGGCAGACTGGATTTTGTCATCAACACGTTGGGTTCCAAGGCAGACTCTATGCTGAACGGCATGAAAGAGAGCAGTCACCTTCTAGAGAGTCTTACAATTGATATTGTCTCCGCTGCTCGACAGGCGGTGGCATTGCAGCCGGATCACTCCTCTGTCCCTGCAACGCGTTGCAGAGATGTTGCCATGGTGCTGAAAAATGCACTCGAGGAATCCTCATCCGTGGTGAATGAACCAGGGGGCGTACACATACGAGCTATAGGTTCGACACTGACACGATTAATCACGGAGAAGGCAGAAAATTTGGTCTTTGATGGTAGCATAGATGATGTTCCAGAGGGAGTTGATCACATTTCAGCCTGGGGGTCTGTGTGTATGGATGACTTTGAAATATTGAAACCCATTAGTAAGGGAGCCTTTGGCAGGGTTTATTTGGCTCGTAAAAATGAATCAGGAGAACTCTACGCGATCAAAGTGATGAGAAAAGCGGATCTCGTACGTAAAAATATGGTCGAGTCGGCTCGCAATGAAAGGAACATCTTGGCAATGGCAAATAACCCTTTTGTTGTGAGATTCTTCTTCTCCTTTACATCACGAGATAATCTTTACATTGTCATGGAATATTCTCCTGGGGGAGATCTTGCATCTTTACTGCGGAACTTGGGGGCATTAGATGAAAATATTGCGCGACAGTACATTTGTGAAGTGATTCTTGCCTTGGAATACTGTCATGCCCAGGGCATCATCCACAGAGACTTGAAACCAGACAATATTCTTATTTCTGGTGATGGACATATAAAGCTTACAGATTTTGGACTCTCGTGTTTCGGTGTTATCGATAGAACTGATCCGCAGGTTGCCCAAGAAGAGGATATGTGTGGCTCTGTACCATCATCTCCAGTCAAGAGAGCAGCTGGAATCGCTAGGGGGCACACGAGGAGCCTGTCAACAATGGGCTGCTCCGATCCCACGGCAAGTCCCGCGAGCAAGGCGGATTTACGTGAATCCATGACTCGAATGCATCTACCAGATCAAGCAAAACGAGCCATGGGAACGCCTGATTACCTGGCACCAGAAGTTTTGCTTGGAACTGGCCATTGGCTCGAGGCAGACTGGTGGTCTCTGGGTGTGGTTTTGTTTGAAATGGTCGTAGGATCGCCTCCATTTTCTGCGACATCACCTGAAAAGATATTTGAAAATATTCTCAATAGAAATATTCAGTGGCCTAGCACAATGGACCTGTCTCCTGATTTGAAAGATCTGTTGGAGAAGCTCTTGTGCTTGGACCAGAATGACCGGCTGGGGAGCCGAGGTGCCATGGAGGTGAAGATTCACCCATGGTTTGAAGGAGTTGATTGGTCTGATCTAGCACGTCAAAAAGCTGCATTCGTTCCTTATACGACGAGCGATACCGATACATCATACTTTATGGAGAGGAAGGAGATTTCAAAAATGTCTTTGAGTTTGGATTTGGATAGTGTCAAATCGTGCACTGCACCGAATTCACAGTGGCAATCTGCGTGTGCAAGTCCCCTGGCATCCTCCAGAAGCATTCGTTCAATGATTGAAAGTAGGTTGGGAGCGCATCGCAGGCATGGATCTGTATGCAGTCAGACGTTGAGTGCAAGAGACCTGACATCTCATATCACCGCTGAGGCATCAGAAGAGTTTATAAATCCAATGATGACTGCCGATGCAGTCATTCGGGGAGCCGCAAGGGCTTTGGAGGGTTTTGATAGTGCCTCAAGAGGAACGTACACGGACAGTGAATTGGATTCAATTGACAATCAAATATATGAAGCCCAGTACTGGTCACAGAATGAGACCCAACAGAACACACTCTTGACAGAGACAAATCTTGCAAAGTTGGCAATGCTTCGAACCACACATCAGGATCCCCAAAAGATGTCATATGATAACTCTGATAAAGCTACAGAAGCTGAAGCTGTCTGGGCAGAGTATGATAATCCCCCAGATGAATTCTCCATGGTCAATTTACGTTCAACATCATCAAGTCCAATAAAATCTCCATTTCATCATGGGAGGGCTGGCCATTCGTCAAGTTTTAGTACCCCGAGAAAAAAACATTGATGTATTGTATACTGTTATGGGCAAGAATTGTTGCATATGTTTAATAAAATTGTTATATCATCACGTTGCTCTTCAAACTGCTGTAGTGTCTTGATGAGTATAGACAGTACCCAGCAATGCTTATTTCATAGTGTCCTCAGTCCCCGCG
>PJEL010000583.1_pt1 | contig 42450 bp, 37 predicted proteins | sample 1853271 | NCBI WGS metagenome assembly PJEL01 (sample SAMN08108733, study PRJNA415343) | Invertebrate metagenome, whole genome shotgun sequencing project. | host: Globobulimina | place: Sweden: Gullmar Fjord | collected 2015-08
AGCGCACGCTTCAGTTACTGTCGTTACTAGGCGGTTGGCCCGGCGCACTCATTGCACAGCAATGGCTTAGGCATAAATCGCAAAAACGTCGTTTTATAGTGGTGTTATGGCTGTGTATTTTTGGGAATGTGAGTGTAATAGGGGCTATTACATTTTTTGCAGAAAACGTGAGAGTTATGCCTTTAAATTAATGTGTATTTAAAGGCATAAATACAATTTTACACGGTGTTTAGTTTGCAGCTTCAGTTTTGGCTACTTCATCTAACTCTACTGTAAGTATGGTTTTTTTATCAACCACAACCCACTTACGATAAGTTTGGTAACCTGGTTTGCTTACCTCAATATCGTATTCACCTTCTTTTAGTTCGATCGCATCTTGGTATACCGGTTTGATATTCATAATACGTACGCGAGCGTCATTAGGGTTAGTAATTACGGTAAGTGAGATTGGAGCAACCACTTCGGCTACTTCAGCCTGAACATCGGCAACATTGTCTTCAACTTTTTGTTCAGTTTCATTCATATTTGAAGTGTTTGCACAGCCACTTAAGATGAGTAATGCTGCAAGTGCGGTTATTTTTTTCATTGGTACTCCATAAATCATTATAGTAATTAAAATTGCGAAATATCATGGAGGAGTACAAGCGTTAGCTTAACTCGTCGTCCTTGACTTTCGTCGGTAAAACTAAGTGTTCATCAACTTTTAAAGTGTATTGTAAAAGCAAAGCCACAATCGCTTTGCTTTACTGTTTATAAGTTACAATAAAACATTATCAAGTGATTGAGTAATGGCTTCACTTCGCTCTACTAGTTGTTCAGCAGTACGATACATTTTTCTCTTCATTAAGGTATTCGCCATTGTAATGTATCGTTTAGATAACTCTTGCTTTAAAGAAACCAAAAGCGAAAAGTCTGATGGTAAATCCACTGACTCCACGTTAATCTGCTCTTCAAATTCTAATAGTTCTTTGTATTGTTCAATGCCTTCCAGCTTTTCTGTGTAGCGATTAAAGCGTGGCTGATAAAATACAACAGCATCTGCAGTTGGAAATTGTGCTTGTTGGCCTTTATTTACTTTTTCCTGATACAAGGTGAGAGCATCGATTGCCGACTCTCTTTTGAGCAGCTCAGCAAATTGCAGCTCTTCTTTTTGCGTATTAGTAAAGATGGCTTTCCCTACGTTTAATAACGCTTTTTGTGCAATAACGTCGTCTTCTTGTATAGCTTTGTCGAGCGCTAGCTTGTAGTTATCAAAGTGAATTTGTGAAGGCTGATAGACGTACGTGTCATCGACCTGTTTTAAATCGATAATTAACTGAGGAATACTATTGTTATCAACTTCGTTATAACGAGATTGTTCTAAAAGTAAATTAATTCGCGATGTAATATCAAAAATAATAGATTGTCTTTCTCTTAAAATGCTTTCCAGTTGCACAGAAAGCTTTTCTGAATCTGGGTAGTATTCAAGTGCCTGAGTGTATACATCTATTGTTTCGTCGAAGTTCTTAAACTTATCACCACTATTATTTAGTTGATTAGCCATACCATCAAAGCTTTGCAAAACACTCTCTTGATTTACACGCAATAAGCCTTGCTTTAAAACTTCGTATTGCGGCGGTATTTCAGAAAGCTTATCGAGTATGCTTGGGCCATTCCACGACATCCACGTTTTTACTTGCTGATTTATCGCCTGAGCATTGTCTAATTTTGCTTCGAGCTGTTTTACATTGTTATCGTTAGATAAGTAATATTGCCCTGCTAATACTGTAGCAATCACTAAGCTTGCTACTAGTGCGATAGCTGGTTTGTAATTATGGTTTAATTTAGCAGTAATGGGGTCGAGTGAACTTAATCTATCAGAAGCGTTTAATGCAATTGCTTTATTTAAGCTACCCCACAACCATAATGGGCAGTTACTAGGGCGTTTGGCCGTGGCATCTTTTGCTAGCTTATCAGCTGCTACGCGGTTAAATGGATGTTTGCTGCTTAATAGTTCAAGGGCTATACATGCGTAAGAAAATACATCATCTTTAACTGATGCTTCTGCACCTTTAAGTTGCTCCGGGCTTGCATAGGTGGGGGTGTAACCACCTACAACTGCGGCATTTTGTTGGTTTTGAACAGCATAGGCATCTTCAATGGTTTTATGTTTTGCAATACCAAAATCAAGTACTTTTAAGTTGCCGTTAGAATCAAAAATAATATTCGATGGCTTTAAATCATTGTGGATAACACCGCGTGCATGCGCGTAAATCAGTGCATCAGCTAATTGCTCTAAAATCACTTTGGCTTTTTTAAACACCATGCCAGTGGGTTTATTTCTTTTTATTATTTGCTCAAGTGTTTCGCCTTCAACAAGCTCCATTGTTACATAGTGAAGATCGCCATCTGAACCAGCTGAATAGACTTTAACTATATTAGGGTGAGCTAACTGTTGTGTTTTAGTGGTTTCATCTTTTAGGAGAGTGATGGCCTCTTCTGATTGTGAAAACTCTTCGAGTAACACCTTTATCGCCACAAACACTTCAGGGCGGCTTGGGCTTTCTAAAAATAAATCCCTTGCGCGATAGATATAACACATACCGCCTTGGCCAATTAATTCTTCAACCAAGTAACGAGCAGATATTTTTTTGCCAATTAGATTGAGCTTATTTTTAGCTTGGGGTTTTTTGAGATTTGAATCAAGCGACGCTATCTGAGTTTTATCGTTAGAATTATTGATACCGCTCATTATAAATCCTTTTATTGTGTATATATAAATAATTGCAAAGGTGAATTTTTATCGTTTTTATCAATTCTCCCTTTGATAACGGCAGTATTTTTACAAAAAAAGATTACTTTAGCAATCTTTCTAGCGTAGAAGTTTCATACAAAATTAATTATGTCGCCTGTTTTAACTCACTTAAAATTTGTTTTTATTTTTAAACTTAAAAAATAACGTGCTTAAAAGCGCTGTAAAAGGCGTAAAAGGTACATTCAGCGGTAATTTTCACTTTATTTTGTTTGGGGTTAAGTTTGTTGCAGTGTGCTGAAAAAGGAACATTCAAACAGTAATTTAATTATTGGATTTCATGTTTTTAGGTTTATTAAATTTATCATTGTCTTCAAATTTAAATATATGTGTATATTTTTATATATTAATTTCAATGTTGACAATAGTTTCGCTTCTACTTTATCCTAATAAAAATGTAGATTTATGGGACTAACTTATCAAATGGAACTGATACTAAATATAACTAGTTATCATAGACTCTCGCCTGAAATTGAAGCTTCTAAAACAACTAAACACTCTCTTATTTTTGGCCGCTCGGAAGCGTGCGATTGGCACTTGCCTGATCCTGAAAAAATAATTTCTAGCCGACACGGCCGTATTGAAAAAGAAGGGGATTCGTTTTACTTATACGATACCTCTACTAACGGAACGTTTGTTAATTTTGGCGTGTCTGCGCTTGGTCAAGGTAATAAACACCGTTTAGCGCACAGTGATGTGATTACTGTGGGGGACTTTCAAATTGAAGTCGAGTTAGCTGATTCTCAATCTACGACAGCATACACTGAAGCACGCCCAAGTACGGATGACTTTGCACCAAGAAATAGTGCCCCGGCACCTGAAATAGATAATTTTTCTTCAAGTAACTTATTTTTAAATGAATCTATTTTAGATGAGTCAATGCCTGCTGTTTCAATGAAAGAAGAAAACATGGCACAGCCTGATAATCAAATTCCTGAAAATTGGGATGAATTATCACATTTAATGAACCCTGATGTGTCAGTCTCACCGCAAAACCATTTTGATGATGTTGCAGTGGCAGAACAACCCGTTAAAGTTGAGCCACAAAAAACACCAGAACCCGTTAAGCAGCCAGTAAAACAAGCGCAATCACACGCTAGTACCGCAAGCGCTAATTCCGCTTTATCTGAGGCGTTTTTAAAAGGTTTAGGTGTTAAAACTGAGCTTCAAAATGCCCTCAATACACCAGAGTTGTGGTTTGAAATGGGGCAAAGTTTAAATTTATTATTAAACGAGCTGATGGAGTCATTAAGACAACGAGCATTGGTAAAAAATCAATTACGTTTGAATCAAACCATGTTTCAAACAAAGCAAAATAACCCTATAAAATTTTCTGCTGATATTGATGATGTTATTCAGAATTTATTCATAAGAAATAGTGCAAGCTTCCTGTCGTCTCGTGAATCGATTAAAGAAAGTTTTACTGATACACGAAGACATGAACATGCTTTATTAGCAGGAGCTGATGGTGTACTTAAAGGGATTTTAGAGCAGGTTTCTCCCCAGCAGATCACCCAGCAAGTAAATGAAAACTCTAATGTATTAAAGATTATTCCAGGCCAGTCAGAAGCAAAATGTTGGAAGATATACCAAAGCCTTCATGAAGAGCTAGCGCATGATGTTAATGCTAAAGGCGCTATGGCGTTATCTGACGATTTTTTAAAGGCTTACAATGATAAAACTCAAGAAACGTTTTAGGAAGGAAAGTAAATAATGTCTAAACTTAAGCTCTTTTTTATGAGCATTAGCCTACTCTTTTTGACGGTTGGGTGTACCACCGTAAATAAAATAGTGCCGCCTTCAACTGATTTAATTATTAATGTTGCTAAAGATGTAAATCCAGACACATCAGAGAGACCGTCGCCAGTTGTTATGAAAATATTTGAACTTAGTTCACGAACTATTTTTGATACGCAGGACTTTTTTAGCTTATACGAAACGCCTGAAAAGCTACTGGGTCCAGATTTACTTAAAAAAGATGAGTTAGAGCTACAACCAAACTCAGTACAAAAATACAAAATGAGCCTTAACAGAAATACCCGTTATGTGGGTGTTGTTGTGGCCTATAGAGATATCGACCAAGCAAGGTGGAGAGCTGTTATTGAGGTTGACCCAACAGGCTATGACGATATAGATGTAAATGTTGAAGCAATTGCTACATACATGAGAGAGCGATAAAAAGGATTTGTAAAATGGGTGATAACACTCGTGTTGCGTGGACTGAAGGGATGTTCTTAAGGCCGCAACATTTTCAACAATCAGATAAGCATTTTTCTAACTTAATAAATCAATTATGCAAAGGGAATTTATCTGATCCGTGGGGCATACTTGATATAAGTATAGACACACAATTATTGAGCTCAGGGCAGTTTGCTCTTGAGTCTTTAAGTGCTATCACGCCTGATTTACTCCCAATTGAAATGCCGCAATCAACCCCTTTACCTGAGCCATTAGTGGTTAATAAAGACGTGTATGATGAGGTGGTATACCTTGCCATCCCTGCATTGAAAAGCAGTGGTATTAATATTTCAGCGCTGGATGAAAATATCGTCACGCGCTATAAGCTAAATGATCTAACAGTTAGTGATGACTCTTTGGGAGCTCAATCTCAAGAGGTAATTCAAGTTGCTAAAATCTATAGCAAACTTGTGCTTTCATCAGATGATCACGCTGGTTATATTTTGCTACCTGTGGCGCGCATTATTGAAGTAAGCAGCGAAGGCAGCATTAAGCTTGACACTAAATACATACCTGCCTCTTTAAAAGTAGGTCAATGCAAGCCGTTACTTGGTTTAGTAAGAGAAATAGGCTCTATGATAAAACAGCGCGCAGAGAGTATTTCTGTGCGTTTATGTCAAGGTTATGCAGGGAGCACCTCTGTTGCTGACTTTATCATGCTGCAAACCCTTAATAAGTACGATGCTGTTTTTGACAATCTACTTAGCGTGAATAACCTCCACCCAAATGTATTTTATACCCGTCTTATTGAGCTTGCTGGCGAGCTATCTACTTTTAGTACTGCGAATAAAAGAGTACCAAAGCTGCCTAAGTACGATCATGAAAATTTGGGCAAAGTATTTTCTGAAGTAGTTAATTTCTTATATCAATCTTTAAGTCATGTTATTGAACAAACTGCGACAGAAATTAAATTAGAGCAAAGCAAGTTTGGTATTTCGTTTGGCGCACTAAAAGATAAATCTGTACTTAACTCGGCACAATTTGTTTTAGCAATCAAAGCAAGTGTACCGCACGAAGAGCTGCGCAAAATACTGCCCTCACAAATTAAGATCGGTAGTGTAGAAACCATACGTGACTTAGTTAATAACCAAATTCCTGGTATTACCATTAGTAACTTACCAACGGCACCGCGCCAAATCCCATACCATGCAGGTTTTCATTACTTTGAGTTAAACAAGCAGGGTGAACATTGGGAAAAACTTCGTTCAAGTGGTGGTATCGCTATCCACTTATCGGGCAATTACCCAGAGCTACAAATAAGCCTTTGGGCAATTAGAACCTAACTTTTAAAGGAAGAGTTTCAATGGACGAAACCATTATAAAACCTCGCCCTGGTAGACTAGGGCGTGACACTTCAAACACTCCTAATGTAGATAACGATGCTGATAAAACAGTGATGTCTGTTGAGCCTGTTGCCAGCAGTGTTGCTAATACGTCTAAAGTTTCAATTTTTAAAAATCCACTTTTAGAAGCGGCAACAGATTGCTTTTCAATTGTAATTTCGATTAGCCAAGCTAAAGAGATGACAAATATTGCTGCTTTAAAGCATCGCTGTGTTGAGGCTGTAAAGCGCTTTGAAGTTGAAGTGCGTAACCAGGGGCTTTCTAAAGATGTCATTACCAACTCGCGTTATTGCTTGTGCGCGATTTTAGATGAATCAGTTTTAAATTCTAAATGGAGCTCAATGGAGTGGGCTGATGAGAGTTTACTATCGACGTTTCATAAAGAAACGTTTGGCGGTGAATACTTTTACACCCTGCTTGATAATGCACTTGCTCAACCTGAACAACACAAACAATTTATTGAGCTGCAGTACCATTGCTTAAACTTAGGCTTTAAAGGTAAATACAGGCTAGACAACGGTGGCGATACTAAAATAGAAGAATATCGCTCTCAAATGTATCACCTTTTAAATCAATTAGATGGCCCATTGAACAATAAACTTTCACCTAATTGGAAGCAGCGTGTTGCCGCTGGGGTAGAGCTTAGAAATCAAGTTCCGCTTTGGGTGATTTTTTCAGTGCTGGGCTTAGTGCTGTTAATGGTTTACTTATTTATCAACATGAAACTAAACGACGGCGTTACTTCACTTAACGATAAGCTGGCTGTTATTCATCCTATAGCGCAAAACGAAAGTGTAGATAAAAAAGACAAGCAACTATTAGTACTTGAGCAGTTACTGCAAACAGAAATTCAGATGGGGATTGTGACAGTAAAGAAAAACCTAGACCGCATAAGAATTTCAATAAACAGCGAAAGTCTATTTAATCAAGGCGATGCTAAATTATTACCGTCAATTCAACCCATTTTAGAAAAGCTAGCACTTAGTTTAGAAGGAACAAAAGGGCGTATTTTAATTACTGGGCATACCGACGATACGCCTATTCGGACTGATAAATACCCATCAAATTGGCACCTTTCTTTAGCCCGTGCAACGCAAGTTGCTAATTCTATGGCTAAAAGTACAAATCTAAGTGGCCGTTTATGGCCTGAAGGTAAAGGTGCTGCAGAGCCTATCGCCAGCAATTCAGATTCAGCTTCTCGGTCACTAAACCGACGAATTGAAATCGATTTATTATTTTAATGAGGCTGACATGAGTTTTTCACACAAAATAAAAAAAATTACTTACGTACTTACTTCTAAAACAGCCATGTTAATTATCGGCTTTTTGGCGTTATCTTTATTAATTTGGTTCGGCGGTCCGCTTATTGCGATTGCTGACTTTATCCCTTTAGAGAGTGTAGCAGCACGCCTGTTAACTATTTTGTTTGTTATTTTAGTGTTTGCTATCACCAAAATTTATAGCTTAACGCAACAAAGCAAACGCGATGAGAAAATGGCCGATGAACTAATTGAAAGCGATGAGTCGAACAGTAACGAGGTGAATGAAGAGATCACCACGTTAAAAAATCGCATGAATGAAGCCATCAACTTACTCAAAGATGTAAAGCTATTTAAAGGTAAAAATATATATCAATTACCTTGGTATATAATGATTGGCCCGCCTGGTGCCGGTAAAACAACGGTTATTAATAACTCAGGCTTAGACTATCCGTTAAAAGATAAGTTAGGTGTTGATTTAGTCCACGGTGTTGGTGGTACACGAAACTGTGATTGGTGGTTCACTAATAAAGCTGTACTTATCGATACCGCAGGACGATACACTACACAAAGTAGCCACGCAAAACATGACTCACGCGCATGGGAGGGCTTTTTAGGGCTTTTACGCAAGTACCGCCCTCTACGCCCCATTAACGGTGTAATGATCAGCATGGGTATTTCTGAGCTCATGAGTCAAACTAAAACAGAGCGTAATCTGCATGCCCGCGCTATTAAACAGCGCTTACAAGAGTTACAAAATCAGTTGGGTATGACTTTTCCAGTGTACGTTATTCTTTCTAAAGTTGATTTAATTGAAGGTTTTAGAGAGTTTTTTGGCGAGCTTACAGAAGAGGAATGCGAGCAAGTTTGGGGTGTTACTTTTGAGCTAGACCTAGATAAAGACACTCAAGTTGAAGCGTTTAACAAAGAGTTTCACGCATTAATTTCAAAACTGACAGAAATGCTTAATCGTAGGCTGATTAACGAGCGTAATGAAGAAATACGAGCCAAAATTTTTGAATTTCCGAGACAGCTTCGTGTGCTACAAGGTGTGGGCGATGCATTTTTAAAAGAAATTTTTACCCCTAACGCTTATGAAGAACTCCCTATGTTTAGGGGCGTATATTTGACCAGTGCAACTCAAGAAGGGAAGCCAGCTAGCTTTTTAAATGACGTAAACTCAGCAGATTCTAGTTATATAAATCAATCGAAAAGCTTCTTTATTAAAAATGTTTTAGAAGGTGTAATTTTCCCTGAGCAAAACCTAGCCAGCACTAACAAACATCACGATAAGCAAAACAAATGGCTCAGAGTAGGTAGTATTTCTTTAGCCAGTATTGCGGTAATTGGTTTTTCTATTTCGTGGTACTTTAGCTTTGCATGGAATAATAATCTAATGGCTGCTACAGATGAAGCCATTGAAACTTATCAGGAGCTAGATGCCGCCTCGTTTGATAGAAGCAACTTATTAGTATTAAACGACAGGCTCAATGCGCTAAGAAACTTACCAGCTAACAACCCTACGTTAGTTGATGACGATGAATCTCAGTCAATAGGTTTTAATAAGCTTAATGAAATTAAACAGTCATCTACACAAGCCTATAACAGGTCTCTACAAACGTATTTAGAACCCTATATCGCAAATACGTTAATTAAAGAAATGGAAGCGCACCCAGAGCACCTTAGCTATTTATACGAGACGCTAAAGTGCTATTTAATGCTATTCCAACCTGAGTACTTTGAAAGTGAAGATATTTCGGCTTGGTTTAATGCATACCTAGAAAGAAATCTACCGGGTGATAAAAATGCGCTAACTCGCGGCCAGTTAATGAACCACATTGCTGCCTTACTAGAGCTTGGTGTTAGTCAAACCAAAATAGATAATCAAGCAGTGCGTATAGCTAGAGCTGAATTAACTAAGTTACCAATAGCCGAAAGAGCATACCAACGCCTACAAGCTGATTTTCTTGATAGCAGCATTCCGCCATTTAGATTAACAGACATTATTAGTTTTGAAAGTGCGCAAAAATTCACATTCAGAAACAATGGCGAGCTGACTCGAAGTATCCCTGGTTTATATACCTTTAACGGTTTTCACGGCATTTTTAATGTTGAAAAAAGTAAAATGCTTGGAAATTTGATGGCAAGCAGCTGGGTATATGGTGAGGAAGCATCGGGCACTTATGATATTTCTAAAGAAGAGATTGAAAAGAAATTAGAGCAGCGTTATTTCCAAGATTATGTCTTTTTTTGGCAATCATTTATCGACGATTTAAGCCTTAATCAGTACAGCTCACCTGCTGAGGGGGTGAATATTACTGATGTACTTGCTGGCTCAGAAGCACCGATTAAAAACATTATTATGGCTGTGCAAAAAAATGTGCAACTAACCAAACTGCCGGTGTCAGAGAATCAAAAAGCAGCGGGTAAAGTTGCCGCTAATGCCGCTGAAATTGCAATGCAAACTAAAGCTAACAGGATTAAACGTTTTTTACCTGACGAAGCGCCTAAGTTTGACATTAAACTGCCAGGTTATCAGGTTGAAGAAGCGTTTGAAGATGTTATAAATATTGATGCTCAGCAATTAGATAACATTCAGAAAAACCTCAGAGAGCTTAATGTATATCTAACTAAGCTTGATAGAGGTGATCAGTTAAAGTCATCAATAAAAGATCAAATCAGTGGAAAAAGTAAACCTAGTTTCATTCGCCAGCTTGAGTTCCAAAGCCGTGATCTACCTTACCCATTTAATAGCTGGTTATTAGATATAAGCAGAGATACCAGTAATATCACTAAAAATAGCGCTAACAGACACTTAAATGAGATTTGGAAAAGCCAAGTTTTACGTGAGTACAACGCAGCTATTGTGGGCCGATACCCTTTCTCTCCTTATGCACAAAAAGAAGTGAATATGAAAGACTTTACACGCTTCTTTGGACCCGATGGCACTATTGATAGCTTCTTCACTAACTATGTAGCGCCAAGTGTGGATATGAGTTCGAGTCCGTGGAAGTTTGAAAAAGACATTGGCATAAGCGCTGATACTCTAGCCATGTTTGAACTAGCCCATCAAATTCAAACGGTATTCTTCGATGGTGGAAGTGCAACACCTAGAATTGAGTTTGGCTTACGTCCGCTATCGTTGGATAAAACTACATCGAGCTTAATGATTGAAATTGACGGTCAATCAATGATTTACCGCCATGGCCCTTTAAGAGTTACTAACTTTGTTTGGCCAGGCGCAAGTGGACAAAGTAAAACGCGAGTTGTATTCACTCCACCTAATGGAGGCCGCTCAGTAAATACGACTTACCAAGGTGAATGGTCGCTTTATCGCATGCTAGATGAGCTAAGCGCTAAAAGAGCTAAAACACGTGAGGATTTAGAGTTACATTTTTCTCTCATGGGTAACAACGCAAAAGTTGAGCTATTGCCAAAATCAATTAGGCATCCATTTTGGAATAAAAGTGTAGAGAAGTTTTCATGTCCGACCCGATTATAAATATAGGCTACCTCGGCAAAGTCCCTAGCTTGGGGGACTTTGTTCAAGACAGCGTTTCGAAAGAATTTTCAGAGCACTGGGAGCAATGGCTGCAAGCAGCTATTGCTGTAAGCAAGGAACAGTTAGGCGACCATTGGCAAGATAACTACCTAACAGGTCCTGTATGGCATTTTGCTTTATCGCCAAATATTGTTGGCGATAAAGGCGTAATGGGAACCCTATTACCGAGTATGGATGCAGTAGGGCGCCATTACCCATTTACAGTGGCCAGTACATTAGAAGTTGCGCCGATAGAAGTATTAAATTCGGGCGCTTTCTCCTTAGAGTACGAAGACACAGTACTTAAAGTGCTCGATAGCTCTGTTGACCTTTTTACTTGGCGAAAAGACGTTGCTAAATCGATAAGCACCCTTATAGCGCCTAAAAAGCAGCTTAGTATTTCTCCCTCTAGTGACAAAAATAAAGAGGGTGAGGCATTTGAGTTCTCAGGTGATGAGCTATCAAGTGATGTTTTAAAAGACGCCCTACATGCACTTTTATATAAAAAGCATGGTGATTATAGTGTTTGGTGGACACACGGTTCATGCAATATAAAACCTATGATGCTTGTTACTTCAGGACTACCGCCTGTTAACCAAGTTGCTGCTATGTTAGATGGCCGATGGAAACATTGGGAATGGAATTACACACAGGTAAAAAATAGTGATTAGCAATTTAAGTACAAGTTACGCAATAACTCATCGCGGTGCAGTTAGGCAATTAAATGAAGACTCTCATGTTGAAATTAATAGCCATAACTTATGGGTAGTAGCTGATGGAATGGGTGGACATGAAGCGGGTGAAGTTGCAAGCCAACTAGTCGTAGATGTTATTAGAGCAAAAGTTGAAGAAAAGACACTAGCTACGCTTAGCGTTTCTCACATTGTTTCAGCTATTGAAGATGCTAATCGCCAATTAAATGATTACAGCGCTCAGTACTTAGGAAGTAAAACGGCGGGCAGCACAGTAACCGCCTTATTTATAAAAGATAATCAATATTACGTTTTGTGGGTAGGTGACAGCCGGGCATACATGTTGCGAAATGGCCAATTACAGCAAGTATCGCGGGATCATAGCCAAGTAAATGACCTTATCGATGAGGGCGTAATTTCAGTCGAGGAAGCAAAAACGCACCCTCTTTCGAATGTGATTACCCGTGCAGTGGGCGTTACAGACGAAGTTAAAGTAGATGTAGTACAAGGTGAAGTAAATACTAATGATATTTTCTTACTTTGTTCAGATGGCTTAACAGGCGAATTGTCTGATGAAGAAATATGTTTGTCATTAGAACCTAATAGTATTATTGATTCAGGTATGGCGCTAATGCATTCTTCTTTAGTAAGAGGTGCACGCGATAATGTTACCTGTATTATAATTAAATATGGCCATGAAAATTTTAGTAGCAAATCGGAAACATACAAAATTCAAGATGAAGCTACAATTCCACTTTTTACTAAATAATTATTTATTACTAATTATATAATTTTAAGTGTTAATTTATTTATATTGAAAGTTTATTGTTTATATATTTGCAATTGTTTTGGTTTAAACACAATTGTAACTAGGCTTGTATTTTAATATAAAGAATGTAATATGAAATCCGCTCCGCTTTATTGGAGTTTTATGGATAATTATTAGGACGACGGAATGTTTGTATTTGAAGAGTATATTTCCCCTATTTCTGAAACTGAGATCGCAGGTTTAGACCCTCGCTCGGATGTTTCTCCTACGTCGACTTATTACGCCTTAAAAGATTTAAGAAACCAACTTCGTGCCGCTGAAAGAAACGCGTTAGTAGACGAAGAAGGTATTTCATCACTTGCTCGCGACTGGTTACCTTTATTAGAGCAATGCAGTAGCGCAATTAAATCACAAAGCAAAGACATTGAGTATTTAGCGTGGTTTATTGAAGCTTTATGCCGAATTCACGGTTTTAAAGGGCTTGCTTTTGGCTTTAAAGTGGCCAGCCACTTATTAGATAATTATTTCGACGCGCTATACCCTACCCTCGATGCAGACGATGAAATTTCAGACAAAGTATCGGCTCTTGGCGGATTAAATGGCTCCGCAGGTGAGGGGACTCTTATTATCCCCATCAAAAGCATACTGTTAACTGACAGTGTTAGCTTAGACCCTTTTACATTTTGGGAATATCAGCAAGGTTATGATATTTCAAGGTTAAATGATGAGAAAAGAGAGAAAAAACTAGCACAAGGCGCGGTCGATTTTGAATTAATTGAAAAAAGCGCCGCGGAGACAAGCACTGAATTTTTTGTCAACTTAAAGCAAGACATAGAAGAGGCAATTACTGAATTTGCCCAGCTTAGCGATGTGATGGATAAAGTGACGGGGCAGCCGCAACCTACCTCAAATATTAAACAAGCGCTTGAAGTAAGTTTGGCGGCCGTTAACCACATTGCAGCGGATAAACTTGTTGCAGCTGAACAGGCTCTCATCTCTGAGCAAACGCAAGAGCAACTCACTCAAAACGATGAAGAGCAAGATGATGTTGAAGCGCCTAAAAAGGCCATTAACCAAGCAATTGATTCTCGTGAGAATGCGATAAATAAGCTTAAAGAAATAGCGGCGTTTTTTAGAAAAACCGAACCGCATTCTCCAATGTCATACACGATAGAACAAGTGATTCGATGGAGCGAATTATCGCTGCCTGAATTATTAAATGAATTAATAACAGATAGTGATGCTAGGACCGGGTACTTTAAGTTGTCTGGCATTAAGATCAGCGAAACTGAAACATAAGTAAAAGGAGTTCTCTATGAGTATCCATGATAAATTAAAACGAGTACGTAAGCCTCGCGTTCACATCACTTATGATGTTGAAACTGAAGGGACTGCGGTAAAAAAAGAATTACCATTTGTTGTTGGTGTAATGGGTGATTTTTCAGGTGATAACACTGAAGCATTAAAACCATTAAAAGACAGACGCTTTATTCAAATTGACCGCGAAAACTTTAACGATGTTTTAAAACGCATGAGCCCTTCATTAAAACTTGTTGTAGAAAATACACTGAGCGATGATGACTCTGAGTTTGAAGTTAACCTTAGCTTTAAATCAATCGATGACTTTGAGCCTGCAGCAGTTGTTAATCAGGTAGAACCATTACGTAAGCTAATGGAAACACGTAATAAATTACGCGATTTAATGACTAAGATTGACCGTTCAGAAGAGCTTGAAAATGTTTTAGAAGAAGTATTAAGCAATACTTCAAGCCTTGATTCTATTGCTAAGGAACTTAAGCTAGAGGAGACTGAAAAATGAGTGCAGAGCAACTAAGTACTGAATTAGAGTCAACAGCTGAGGCAAGCTCATCGTTATTAGAGCAAGCAATTGGCGCCACTAAGCAAACTGATGCAAGTCGTGCAGAAGAACTACTTAAAACATTAACTGAAGAGGCATTAAAAGGCACAGTTCAATGGAATAAAAACATGACTGTGACGTTTAATGAAGCAATTCAATTAATCGATCAGAAAATCTCAAAGCAGCTTAGTGTTGTTATGCACAGCGAAGAGTTTCAAAAGTTAGAAGGTTCTTGGCGTGGTTTGCACCACCTTGTAATGAATTCTGAAACGAGCTCAACGCTTAAAATTCGTGTTTTAAACATGAAGAAAAAAGAATTACATAAAGATTTAAGCAAAGCAGTTGAGTTTGACCAAAGCCAAACATTTAAAAAGATTTACGAGTCTGAATTTGGTACTCCTGGTGGCGAACCTTATGGCACAATTGTGGGTGACTTTGAATTTACTAACCATCCAGAAGATGTTGAAACTTTAAGCCTAATGTCGAATGTGGCAGCAGCTGGTTTCTGTCCATTTATTGCCGCTTCTTCACCGTCTTTATTTGGGTTTGATAACTGGGAAGAGTTGACTAAACCTCGTGATTTAGAAAAAGTATTTGAATCATTAGAGTACACAAAATGGCGCTCGTTCAGAGACAGCGATGATTCACGTTTTGTATCGCTAACTATGCCTCGCTTCTTATCACGTTTACCTTACGGTGCAGCTTCTAAACCTGTAGAAGAGTTTAACTATGAAGAGTTTGAAGTTGAACCAAAAGCAGGCCGTTCAGTAAGCACTGACAATAGCGACTACTGCTGGAGTAATGCAGCTTACGCAATGGCCACTAATATGACCAAAGCGTTTTCGCAATACGGTTTTTGTACTGCGATACGTGGTGCTGAAGGTGGCGGTAAAGTTGAAGGCCTACCAACGCATATTTTCACAAGTGATGATGGCGATCCGGATCTTAAATGCCCAACAGAAATTGGCATAACAGACCGTCGTGAAGCTGAGCTAAGTAAACTTGGTTTCTTACCTCTGTGTCATTACAAAAACACCGATTACGCTGTTTTCTTTGGTGGCCAAAGCTGTCAAAAACCACAAATATATTCAACGCCTGATGCAACAGCTAATGCTGCAATTTCAGCTCGCTTACCTTACTTAATGGCGACGTCTCGTTTTGCACATTACTTAAAAGTGATGGCGCGCGATAAAATTGGTAGCTTTATGGAAGCGGAAGATGTTGAGTCATGGTTAAACCGCTGGATTCTATCGTATGTAAATGCGACCGAGGGTGGTGGCCAAGATATCAGAGCACGTTACCCATTAGCCGATGCAAAAGTATCAGTTAAAGAAATACCAGGTCAGCCAGGCGCTTATAACGCAGTGGCATGGTTACGACCTTGGCTACAAATGGAAGAGCTTACCTCTTCATTACGTCTTGTAGCTAAAATTCCAGAGATTGGTTAATTAACTAGTCTTTAGCGTTAAGGATAATGCAGTAAAATGAATCACGAAGAGTTTTCATTTATAAATCAAGACTACGCTTTTCACCAAAAGTCGCAGTCTAGAATTAGCGATAATGATGCTTTGCTTGATAGGTTTTTGAACGAAAAAAACTTAGACAAGGCACTGTTATTGTGGCTTGAAGGCTCTTCTGATTCTCCTATCTCTTGGACAAAAGAATCGCTTGGTCCTTATTTACAACGAATTATTGTTGAACTTGATCAGCTAATTTCTCAACAGCTAAATAGCATTATTCATGCTACACGATTTCAAAAGTTAGAAGCCAGCTGGCGTAATTTATGGTGGTTAACCCTCCAAACAGAGCAATACGACAAAGAAAATAAAGTAAAAATAAAAGTATTAAACTGTGATTGGGCAACCCTCTCTAAAGATGTAAACAAAGCGATAGATTTCGACCAAAGTTACTTTTTTCAGTTACTCTATCAAAGTGAATTTGATAGTGCCGGTGGCGAGCCTTTTGGTGTAGTAATTGGCGATTACGAAGTTAGTAATATGTCATCTAATGGCACTATTTATAACGATATTGATACTATTAAAGAAATCTCGCGCACTGCAGCTGCTGCATTCTCACCATTTATATGTTCAGCGTCTCCAAACCTTTTTGGCGCAGATAACTTTTCTGATCTAGGGTACTACGCAGATTTATTCAATCAATTTGAGCAACCTGAATATGTAAAATGGCAAAGCTTTAGATCAATGGAAGAGGCACGCTTTGTTGGTTTAACGTTACCGCACGTTTTAGTTAGAGCACCCTACAGTAACGATGGTAAACGCCATCAAGACTTTTATTTTAAAGAACAAATAAAAAACCCCGAAACAGATATGTTATGGGGTAATGCTGCGTTTCAGTTTGTATCAACAATAATTAGGGCTTACTGTGATAGCGGATGGTTTGGGCATATTAGAGGGATAGAGCCTGGTAAAGTGTCAAAAGGGCTCGTCACAGGGCTTGCAAAAGATAGCTTTGCAAACGATACCTACCAAAAAGAAGCTAAACCGCCATTGGATTTATTAGTAACAAGTAAATTTGAAAAGCAGTTCTCTGAACTTGGATTTATTCCAACGTCATCAGTGACTAATACTGAACATATTGTTTTTTATAGTAATGCATCGGTACAAAAAGCAAAAAATTACGAATCCAGTGCAGCTAATATAAATGCACGCCTTTCATCTATGTTGCAATACATTTTATGCGTATCTCGCTTTGCACATTATTTAAAAATACTTGCCCGCGATAGAGTCGGTTCATACATAAATGCGCATGCGTGCGAGCGCGACTTACAGTCGTGGATCAATAATTATACAACGGCGTCAGACTCAGCATCTGAGCAAATCAGAAGTAAATATCCACTGAGTAATGCCCGCATAAAAGTAAGTGAAAACAAAGCAAATCCAGGTCACTTTTTTTCTGTTTTACAACTACAACCCCATTTTCAATTAGATCAAATGGTCTCGAGCATTAAATTAATAACAGAGCTCAGTCCTCACCACAAAATAAAGGAATAACCATGAAGAAAATACATAGCTTGATTCGCGAGGGAAAACTAACTGAAGCACTATCTTTGTGTGCTACAGAGCTTCAAGATGAACCTTTAAATTTTGATATAAGAAGTATCTATTCAGAATTACTTTGCATAAATGGTGATCTAGAAAAAGCAGACAAACAACTCGACTTTATGGTTCAAAAAAATCCTGAGTTTGCTGTAGGTGCTGTGAATCTTAGACATTTGATCCGTGCTCAGCAATCACGAATAGACTTTTACCAAGGTCAAGGGATCCCTAAATTATTTCATGATGCTGATGAGATAGACACGCTGTTTTTAAAAATGCATGTGGCATTGCTAGAGGGCGAAATAGACGAATCTGCTGAGCTTTCTGCGCAAATGGAAACGTTAAGAGTTACGACGTTAGGTGATGCAGAGTCTGTGGCACGCGACTTGGACGATACATTAAACCCTTATTTAGAAGTATTAGGGACAAATGGCGAATTTTACTTGGCAAATTTTGATGAAATTGAGTCGATAAAAGTAGAGCCTGTAAGTTCAGTATTAGAAAGCATTTGGCTACGCGTTGAAATAACGATTAAAGAAGGCCCTTCAGGCACAGCACATTTACCGCTTGTCTATGCCAATGCTGAATCGGATCTTGAAAAATTAGGTCAGGTTTCGGACTGGGTTGAACTCAAAGATGAATTCATTATTGGTAAAGGCATGAAAATGCTGTTTGTGAATGATGAAGCCATCACAATTCCTAATTTAAAAATTAATGCTGTAGAAGCAGCATAATTTATATTTGAGCAATAATGATAGAACATAAGCAGCAGCTTCAAGCATCTATTTTAGATAGGCTCATTGATGATGAGCCTGACTTTCAAGATGCACCATCGCGTACCGAAGGGATCACAATAAGTGAGCTACGTAAAAATGTGCGCAGAGATATAGAAGCACTGCTTAACGCCCGAATTCAATGGCACACGTGGCCTACACAATATAGTGAGCTTGCTACATCGTGTTTATCGTACGGTTTACCTGATTTTTCAAGTATGTCGGTCAGTTCTCACGAAGGTCGAGCACTGCTATGCGAGACAGTTAGAAACACTATTTTAAAATTTGAGCCACGATTTTTAGAAGTTGAAGTATTTACTGATGAAGAAGTGCCGGTTAATCGCGTTTTAAACTTGCGTATTAATGCGCTTTTATACGCTGATCCTGAACCAGAATTTATAAGCTTTGATTCTGAGGTAGAGCCCGTAAATTTAGGTATGAAGATTATTGAGGCATCATTATGAACGATGAATTATTAAAATATTACAATCGTGAATTAGCATTTGTGCGTCATTTAGGTAAAGACTTTGCTGAGAAATACCCAAAAGTAGCTGGGCGTTTAAAGCTTAGTGAAGATCATGTTGAAGACCCTCATGTATCACGGCTTATTGAATCGTTTGCATTTTTAACAGCCAATATTAGACAAAAGCTAGATGACAGTTTTCCTGAATTAACGGATGCTTTATTAGGGCAGATGCTACCAGATTATCAGGCACCTATCCCTTCTATGTCGATTGTAAAATTAGAAGCCGAAAACCTTTCAACCGCGGGTGTTGTCATCCCAAGAGCAAGTGAAGTTGAAACTAACGTTGATTCTATGAAGCAATGTAAGTTTCAAACCTGTTACGAAACCTACCTTTGGCCCATTGAAATCACTAAAGCCCAGTTTGATAACAGCCCTTTTGTAGCGCCTAAGCCGCGTTGGCATGAAAAGGCAAAGTCTATATTTAAGTTAGAGCTAACCGGTGAATACAAGGGCGTTTCGCTTGCAGAAACTGGTTTAGAAAAACTTCGCGTATATATAAACGGGCAGTGGCACCATACCCTTAAAGTATACGAACTGTTATTCAAACACAGCATTGGTATAGCCATAGATAATGGCGAAGAAGGCATTAAATACTTATCAAAAAACCAATTAAAAGCGGTCGGGTTTGAAACACACGAAGCGGTTGTGCCTTACTCTCAGCGCTCTGCTGCCGGTTATCGTTTATTGGTTGAAAACTTCACTTTTCCTGAGAAGTTTCGTTTTTTTGAACTTGAAGGCATACGCGGCGCATTACCTAAAAACTCCAACAAATGTGATATCTATATATACCTTGATACTGAGTCAAGTGAGCTTGAGAAACAGGTTGATGAGGATATGTTTTTACTCGGGTGCACGCCAATAATTAACTTATTTGAACAAGAACTTGAGCCAATTCGCCCTGAGATAAGTGAATACGAGTATCAACTTGCACCGCGTTATATGGACTCAGAAATTTCTGAAGTGATTGGTATTTCAGAGGTTATAGCGTTTGATCACAAAGGTAATAAACAAGTCGTAGCGCCATTTTATGGTCAAACTCATCCAAATTATCAAGGTCACGAAGACCTATTTTGGCATATAAGAAGAGAAACAGCGTCGTGGGCGGGCGGTTATGTAGAGTCTGGCACCGAGACATTTATGTCATTGGTAGATGCCAAGTTTGAAAACAGCGCTATGGAATATGGTGAAGGTAACTCTGTACTCACTGTACGCGCACATTGTAGCAACCGTAATTTACCTGCGAGTATGCCATTTGGAGACGATGAGCTTGGATTACTGATGCCAGAGCGTGGCGATGTAATTAAAAAAATTCGTTGTTTAGCGCCTTTTACACATGCAGTTAGACCCGTATTAGCCGATGCAACGCGCTGGCAGCTTGTTAATCATTTAACACTCGATACGTTTAGCGGTGAAGATGCGTGTAATAAATTAAAAGAAGTACTTCGTCTGTATGACTTTAGAGCATCGCCTCAAACCAAAGGGCTAATAGATAATATATATCGCGTTAGTATTGAGCCTGCAACCGCGCGTGTTATTCAAAAAGGCAGGGTAAGTTTTGTAACTGGCAGCGAGATAGAAATTACTTTTGCTAACGATGATTTTTCGGGCAGTGGCATGTTCTTTTTTGCCGCAGTGTTGGATCATTTCTTTGCTCAGTTTGCCGCTATAAATAGTTACACACGTTTGAGCTTGCGTTTAAAAGAGCAAGAGCAAATATATTATCAGTGGCCTGCGCGCGTAGGTGATAGACCACTACTATGATAAAGCAACTGATTGCCCAAGCTTCTCAAGTCGATTTTTATAAAGCGGTTTTCATTATTGAAAACCAGCTTAAAAAGCGTGGCTTAGATTATCGCCACGTCGGTTACGATAGCAACCCAAAGCAAGAACTAATAAAATTTACGGCCACACAAAAGTTTGGCTACCCGGGAAATGCAATTACTAAGCTAGAAGAAACTGGCTTTGAAGATGGTCTGCACAAGGTCAATATGCAGGTTTCATTTATGGGGTTAACTGGCTGCTCTGGTGCATTACCGCAATTTTATAGTGAACTGGTTATGCAAAGGCTGCGCTATAAAGACACGACCATGCGCGATTTTTACGACATGTTTAATCATCGTCTGATCTCTTTGTATTACCGAGCTTGGAAAAAATATAAGCCTTCATTAAACCATGTAAACAATGACAAAAATAAAGACCCATATACCAAAATATTGGGGCTATTAAGTGGTGGCTATAATGAGCATCAGTTGCATTTTTCGGGTTTGTACAGTCGAAAAATTCGTAACGCATTTGATTTACAAAGCGTGCTTAGCTCATACCTAGGTTGCGAAGTAAAAATAAAACAAATGGTTGGTCAATGGCATGAACTTCACCAACAAGAGCAAACACGCCTTGCAAGCCAAGTATTATTTGAAGGTCAGCATGCGCAGTTAGGTGTAGATACCATGCTAGGTAAAAAGGTTTGGGATGTCTGTTCTAATATTGAAGTGCATATACAATCAAACGATCCAAAAAAAGCAAAACTTCTTTTACCCAAAGGGGCTTTGTTTGAACTCGCAAACAAAATTACTAAAGACTACGTTGGAAACTCAATTCAGTTCCGCTTAGTTATTGAAACTGACTTTCAGCATTTAGGCGCCGCTCAGCTGGCTAAGAATGACTGCCAATTAGGCGCAAATTCTTTTTTAGCGGTACAAAATAACAAATCAAAATCTAACCCTACTAAGTTATCGTTTAAGGGATAATTAAAATTAAAAGGAACACTGTATGTCTTCGATGACACTCAATAAATTAGTTGAAAAACTAAGCCCTGATTGCAGAAAAAGCCTAGAGGCGGCGGTTGCAATTTGTAATAGCAGAAGCCACTTTACAGTGGAGCTTGAACACTGGTTACTTGCCATGATTGAGCAACAACTAGATGATGTTAGACTTATTTTTGGCTCTTTTGACATTGATATTGAAAAAGTAAAACAAGACTTAAATCAATCTTTAGAAGCGTTTAAAACCGGTAGTGAGTCATCACCTAGTTTATCTGTACATGTTACTAGCTTATTAAAGCAATCTTGGTTAAGTACCAGTATTGAGTTTACAGATAATCAAATTCGCAGTGCCTACGTTATTTATACGCTTGTAAAAGACGATACCTTATCGAGCTTAGTAACCCGTTGCAGTAAGTTATTTAATAAAATAGAGCCAGGGCAGTTACTTCATGCGTGGCCGGAAATAGTTGCTCAATCGCAAGAGCGTAATCACTCAGTACAAAACACGCCTAGCCAATCGGCTACAAACTCTAAAACCCCGAGCCTTGACCAATTTACTGTTGATTTAACTGCTCAAGCAAAAGCCGGAAATATAGATCCCATTTTAGGACGCGACTTCGAAATTCGCCAGATGGTTGATATTTTGACCAGACGCCGTCAAAACAACCCTATTTTAACCGGTGAAGCGGGTGTAGGTAAAACAGCCGTAGTTGAAGGCTTAGCTTTAAGAATTGCACAAAAAGATGTACCGGCCGTGCTGCAGAATGTGAAAATTCACAGCTTAGATTTAGCACTATTACAAGCTGGCGCAGGTATGAAAGGCGAGTTTGAAAATCGTCTTAAATCATTAATTAACGAAGTAAAAAATTCAGTTAACCCGGTTATTTTATTTATTGATGAAGCTCATACAATGATTGGTAGCGGTGGAGCCGCAGGCCAAAACGATGCTGCTAACTTATTAAAACCAGCACTTGCTCGCGGCGAACTTAGAACCATTGCTGCTACAACGTGGGCTGAATATAAAAAGTTTTTTGAAAAAGATGCAGCTCTAACACGCCGCTTCCAAGTGGTAAAAGTAGAAGAGCCAACGCCAGAAAAAGCAGTGGCTATGTTACGTGGTTTAGTGCCCGTAATGGAAAAACACCACAAAGTATTTATTTCTGAACAAGCACTCGAAAGTGCAGTGCACTTATCGCATCGCTATATTACGGCAAGGCAACTACCCGATAAAGCGGTGGCATTATTAGATACTGCCTGTGCGCGGGTGGCAATGAGCCAAGCATCTACACCAAACACTATAGAGCAACTTGTAAATCGATTAAGCGAAATAGAAACACAAGTGCAGATGCTACACCGTGAACAAAAAACAGGTTTAGATCATTCAGTGCAACTAGCTACACTTAAAACTGAACTTGTAACTATTGAAGAGCAGTTAGCGCCGTTAACTGAGCAGTTTAAAGTAGAAAAAGAAATTGTAGCTGAGCTTAATCAGGCACTCGAGTCTATTAACTCAGAACAAGAAAATTCATCAGATGAAATTTTAGCCAATCTTAAGCAGAGTAAAGAAAAGTTAACTGCTTTTGAACATAATATGGTTCATTGGCAAGTGGATGAAGAGCTTATTGCACAGGTTATATCAGATTGGACTGGCATACCTGTAGGTAAAATGCACGAAGATGAAATACATGGCATCTTAAACCTTGCACAGCAAATGAAAAAACGTGTTGTAGGGCAAGACCATGGGTTAGATTTAATCGCTAAGGTAGTGCAAACATCTCGCGCCCAACTAGCAGATGAAAGCCGACCTAACGGTATTTTTATGTTGGCAGGTCCAAGTGGTGTAGGTAAAACCGAGACTGCACTTTCGCTTGCACAAGAAGTGTATGGCAGTGAAGAAAATGTCACCATTATTAATATGTCTGAGTTCAAAGAAGAGCACAAAGTATCACTACTGCTTGGTTCACCTCCTGGGTACGTAGGTTATGGCGAAGGTGGCATATTAACCGAAGCCGTAAGAAGAAAACCGTACAGCGTAGTGTTGCTCGATGAAATGGAAAAAGCTCACCCTGGTGTACAAGATATTTTCTATCAAGTGTTTGATAAAGGTACAATTAAAGACGGTGAAGGCCGTGATATCGACTTCAAAAATACAATCATTATTATGACCTCTAATGTGGGAACTGATACCACCATGAGTTTATTTGAAGACGAAGAAAGTAAACCTAGTATCAAAGGTTTATTAAAAGCATTACAAGATGATTTACTCACATCATTTAAACCTGCTTTTTTAGGGCGTATTAATGTAATACCTTACATTCCACTAAGTGACGATATTCTTACAGAAATTGCATCACTACAAATTGATAAAATAATTAAACGCGTTAATAAGCATTACGATGCTGAGCTTAAATATGAAAATGACGTAATAGAATATATTATTGATAATTGTCAAAATTCAGGGTCCGGTGCTAGGAACATTCATACCATTTTGCAAAATAAATTATTGCCTTTGTTGTCGGAAGTTTTACTTTCTAGCATGATTGATGACAAAAAAATAAATAGTATATCGCTATCAGTTAAAGATAATGAATTTAATATTGAGTTAAATTAAAGTTTATTTAATTTAACTTAGTATTAAGGTTGTTTCTTTATTTTTAGGGTATTATAATTTTGGTGCCTTAAATCACTACATGGAATTTTGAGACATTGTCTTCATCTAAGGAAAGGAATCTGAAGGCCTTTTCATTGCTGTATTAAAGATAATGATTTCAAAGGAATTTTTGGGAAACCAAAGTAAATAATCCAGTCTAAATGGATAACATTGTTTAATTAAAAGGAGCATTATCAAATGCAAGCAAATACATATTTAAAATACGGTTCAATCAAAGGCGAAACTACAGCTGAATCTTTCAAAGATTTAATCACAGTATTATCTTTAGATTGGAACGTAAGCCGTGAAATTAGCGCAGCAACTGGTACAGCAATGGACCGTGAGTCTAGCTCTACTCGTCTCGGCGACGTTACTATCACTAAACTTCAAGATAAAGCATCTCCGGATCTTTTCAAAGAAGCGACAATTGGTAAAGGCTTACCAGCTATTTTCCATATCACTAAACAAGGTGATAAAGTTGAAGAAATCATGAAAATCGAACTTACAGATGCGATGATTTCTAGCTATTCAGTGTCAGTACAAAACGATCGTCCTATTGAAACAATCACTATCAGCTACACAGAAATGATGATGACTGTTACTCCAACAGACGACAAAAATAACATTACTGCTCCACTTGTATACGGTTACAGCGGTGTTAAAGGTCAACAAATGTAATATTTGTTATCTTATAATGGCTCTGGGCTTTTGCTCAGAGCTTTTTTTGATCTTTAGGATGGGAAAGGCAAGGAATGCAAACAGCAACACAAAATAACAACGTAATTCAGATTAGCACCCCTGCTGGTAAAGATGCCCTCTATTTAACTCGTTTTGTTGCCCAAGAGGCAATGTCAGACTTATTTGTTATGTCTGCCAATATGTACACAATTGGCAAGCAAATAGCACATGAAGATTTGGTTGGAAAGCCAGTATCTATTAAGGTAAAAAATGCACAAGGCGGCGGTGAGCGTTACTATCATGGAATAGTAAGCCATTTGGTTTCAAACGGCAGCCGTACAGCTGATGTAGAAGAACAAAAAAACTATATAGATTACCAAGCAACTATCGTCCCGTTTGCAGCATCTATGCGCAACCGTAAAAACAGCCGAATATTCCAAAAGAAAACAATTAAAGAAATATTTGCTGACCTATTTGGCCAACACAATGTTGCCTTTAGCGATAAAACCAGCAAAACATACCCTAAATACGAGTACTGTGTTCAGTACCAAGAGTCAGACTTTGACTTTATTCAACGATTGCTTCAACAAGAAGGTATTTTTTACTTTTTTGAGCATACCAACAGCAACCATACCTTGGTATTAGCTGATGATATTACCGCTTATGAAGTGTGCGACGAAGCAAAGGTAGTTTACTCAACTGGCCATCTAAGCGAATCTCATGTATCACGTTGGCAGGGCGGTTTAAGTATTGCGCCAGGCAGCTTTAAACGCGTTGGTTACGATTTTAAACAGCCATCACGCTACCCAGATGGTGAGCAAGCTAATCCAGAGTTACCGACTCAATCAGTATCAGAAATTTTTGAATACACGGGCGAGCAAGAATGCCACCCGCGCGCAGCTAATTTAGCATCTGTTCAGCTTGAGTCATTACAGCGAGACATGAAGCTTTCTAGTGGTCGTAGTGATTGCCGTTCATTTACAGTGGGTAAACTCTTTAGCTTTAAAAAGCACGAAGACCCACGTCTTGAAGGTAAAACATTTGTTATTACCTCTATGATGACGTCAATAACAATACCTAATCAATCGGGTGCATTGCAATCAAGTGCTGAAGAAGTGTACTCGAACCATTTTGAATGCGTACCCAAAGATATACCCTACAGAGCGCAAATAAATAAGAAAAAACCAGTTATAAACGGTGTGCAAACGGCAATCGTAACTGGCGACAGCGCCGATGAAATAATGATTGACCAATATGGTCGCGTAAAAGTGCAATTTGACTGGGACCGAGAAGGTAAAAAAGATTCAAAAAGTTCATGTTGGATCCGTGTTGCGCAAAATTGGGCAGGTAAAAAGTGGGGAGCGTTTTTCTTCCCTCGGGTAGGCCAAGAAGTACTTGTAGACTTTATAAATGGCGACCCAGACCAACCAATTATTAGCGGAGCAGTGTACAACGCAGATTTAATGCCTCCGTATGCACTACCTGGCGAAAAAACACAAAGTGGTATTAAAACACGCTCTACCAAAGAAGGCGGAGCCGATAACTTTAATGAGCTAAGGTTTGAGGATAAAAAAGGCAGCGAGCTGGTTTATATTCAAGCAGAAAAAGATAAGCAGCTTTACGTAAAAAATGACCAAAACGACAAAACAGATCACGACCATAATATTGAAATTGGCAACGATCGAAAAGTTGATATTGGCAATAATGAAACACTAAAAGTGGCTAAAAATCGCAGTGACGATATAGGTGAAAACGACACGTTAAAAGTGGGTAAAACACTTAATATTGAAGCTGGTGACGAAATAGTAATTAAAACAGGCTCTGCACAAATTAAAATGAGCAGCAGCGGTAATATAACTATAGAAGGCACTAATATAGACATTAAAGGCAGTAACGTTAAAGTTGATGGTAGCGCCATTACTTTATCTGCCGGCATGATTAAATTAAATTAGTGCAGTTATGGAAATAATAAATAGCTTTTATACAGGGCATAGAAATGGCATTAATAATAATGGTTACGTTGTATATTGCCGTTACGGTTTGCCGTATTTAATTTGTTTGCCAATAAATAGGCCTGATGATCCATTGCTAAATCCTGCATTAACGCATTTAAAAGCTATGGATGGTTATTATGCTAATCAGTTTTTAAGTAATTTACATAATGCTTTAAATAGTGAAGATACCATAGCTGCTTTATATCAGTACGCATTACAAAGCCCGGTATCAATTTCGGATTATAGTAAGGCAGAATTAGTTGATACCTTATCGGGTTTAGTTTCTCAAAGTAAATTATTAATTATTCCTTTATTTGATTAGTTTTATTGTCAAAAAGTAAATAAGACAAGGAGTCTTTATGGGTAAGCCCGCAGCTACAATTGGTCATATGCATGTATGCCCTAAAACCACAGGTACAGTCCCGCATGTTGGCGGCCCTGTTGTGGTAGGCTCAACTAATGTATTAATAGGTAGCATGCCCGCAGCACGTAAAGGCGATATGTTAGTGTGTGTTGGGCCACCCGACAGCATAAAGTCAGGCTCTGGTAGCGTAAAAATTAACGGTAAACCCGCAGCTCGAATGGGTGATGATAGCTCCCACGGCGGAAAAATTGTTGTTGGTAACCCTACTGTATTAATAGGTGGCTAACCTTGCTGTCTACTTACATAAGTAATCATCAAGCACAATTGCTCTGTATTAGTAAGGCGCAGTGCTGCCCGTTTACTTCTGTAGGTTATGTAAAAACACTTAAAAAAAAGCTGTTAGAAACAACGTGGCTAACCGCTAAAAAAAATAATACTCCGCAACACTTTACACAACCCGATTTAACTTTAATTAATACGTTAGTAACGAGTGAGCAAAGCCTTGATGTGACTGCGCAGGCATGTATAGAGGTTATGGCTAATTTACCGCAAACAATTAACCTGGCTTTTATAAATTCGTTGCTCAACAGCCCATCCCTGCATGACTTAGCAAAGGCTGTTATTTATAAAGTTTTATTACAGCAACACAGCTTTAATTTAATTGCATTAATTGACTTAAACACTATTTATTTTGCATTGGCTAATAGCACCGAACAAGAGGCAACATCAGCCGAAACAGTGGCGCTCATCAGCGCATTCAACCCTAATGCAAACATACAAGTGCTAAAACATGTGTTTGATGAGCTATGTAAAAGTAAGCTTGTTAATTCACCGTTAATGTCGCTTTTTTTATTATCACTAAGTTGGGAACAAGTAAACGCATTAAGTAATTACGCAAGCAATGTTTTAACAGTAGATGACACTTTGCATGTGCTATTACAAAGTGGCTATATAAAGCTAGTGCCCTTAGCGTGTATGTCGTTAAACCAAGTAGAAAACCCAACAGCTATTATTGCCTTAATAAGGCGAATGCTCGGTGATAAGCTCGATTTACTCGTAAGCTATGACATTCAAGTAAATGCATTTAATGCTGAACAACAAGCACTAGTGGCTTTTAAACAGCAATTACAGCAAAACTGGCCTAAATACGAGGAAGAGCTTTGCTTACAAAGGTTTGTAGGTGGCAAATCTCTTAATAAAAGGTTAAACGCAATAGAAATGTCGGCAATGGACTGTTATAGCCAAGCAATATTTAATTTGTATACCTACTACAAATCGATGGCTAAAAATGTAAAAGCAGAGGCGCAAGGATGAAGGCCTTTAATGTAAACGTAAGCTGTTTTTCTACGCCTTTGTCGCAAGACATAGATACACTGCTATATGCAGATACCCCAACTCCACCTGACGGTATTATTTGGCAATCATGGAATGCCTGTATTTATGATTGCATAGTAAAAGCGAAAGAACTTTTTGCAAAAGTAGAAGACTCAAACTTACCACTTGTATGGTTATTGCCAGCACTTGCGTACCAAGATGAGCTAAAGCAGCTTTTAGCAAAAAGTTTTAAACAGTTGTTCCCTGAGTATGTAGAGCACTTATTATTTTATGGCGCTGTTGGTGCTAATACGTTAGTGCAGTTGGCGGTGCAAAAAAAATGGCATAAGGCAAACGTGATTGCCATTGATGCTACCTATAAAGCCGATAAAAACAATGAGTGGATATACTTAGGAGTAGGTGGTGCACTCGCGACTATTGAAACGGCTCAAATTGGCTGGATGCAAACTAGTCATGAATTTGCTCCTTCAATAGATTTTATAAAGCACGACCAACTAGGCGGTATATTTTCAAAAATTGTACAGGATAATAAAGACCATATAGATCTTATATTTGCACCTGGCAACGGCATACATCAGCAAAGTGATGTTTGGCTGACTAATTTACAATTGCTCAGTAATTTTATTAATGAGCATACACATTATGAATTACCTAATTACAAATTAGGTAAAATTGGTGCGCTTGAAGGACTCGTCAATTTATATCAATTGACCTCAAGCCCGGCTATTGTAAATCACTTTAAACACGCGTTAGTGATTTCTCAAGAACAATCAAAATATCAGGCCGCAGCATCATACTTATGGATAAGTGAGGAAGTACACAACTAATGCAAAGTAATACGGTTGTTTTACAAGGAACGAGTTACCCCATTTGCCTAGTTGCTGGCAAAGGGCAAACGCCGTCAGGTTATGCGCCAACTGTGGCAAACACCCCTGAAACGGCTAAACAACAAATAGCTCAAATTGGTGGTGCGTTAACAGGTGACGCTGCAAAACGTCTTGATGTAATTAATTTATTAAATAGCGCTGGCGTTAACTGCCCACGCAGTGCCTCTGCCCGCGAAACCGCAAGCGTACTTACCCAGGCCTTAGTAAGTGACGCAGTAACGTGTTTCCACCAAAAAGCAAAGTCGGCCATTCAAGTAAGCGATAATACTAATAGTGGCTCAGCGGGCAAAAATTCGAACAAAAAATCAAGCTCAACCGCATCAGGTAAAAGCGCATCGCAAGCACCCGCTAAAAATACGGGTGGTGCAAGTAATAACACCGCAAGTGAAGAGCCCATTACAAATCAAGAGTGTCGCTCAGATCCTGTTTCAATGCTCTCTGGCGAAGAAATTCTCCCGCTTATCGACTTTACCCTAGCAGGCAGTCGCCAATTAGTGTGGCGACGTTTGTATCGCTCATCTCATGCTGATGTATGCACAACAATGGGTAATGGTTGGCGCCATGACTTTATGGCAAGCCTTACAGAGCATTATTTGCCGCCGCCAAAAGTGGGCCCTAAGCAAAAAGGCACTTACTGGTTAGAGTACCAAGACGAGCACGGCGCTAAACATAAATTTGAAAAGGTGAAACCTGGCCAATCAAGCTATCAGTTAAGTAGTAACCTTGCGCTACATTACCAAACAAATGGTAAGCAAGTACTTGTAACACCAGATGACCAACACCTTACGTTTAAACCAGGCGAAAGCGCGTGGCTGCTTGAAAAAATAATTAACGAAAAAGGCCAAAGCATCGCGTTTTATTACGATGCAAAAGAGCGCCTACACCGTATAGAAGTAAACAAAGTGCGCGGCTGTATTATTAGCTACAACGCGCAAGGTTTGTTAAGCAAAATAGCAGCGTACTACACCGATAAAAACAACAAACAACAATTGCTATCGCCATTACTTGCAAGCTACGAGTACGACGAAAACAAAAACCTTGTTCAGTCTACTAATCAGCAAAACGAAACTGAGCGCTACGCGTATAACGCCGCTAATTTATTAACAAAGCGTACCCGAGCCAGTGGCTTTAGCCATCATTTTGAGTGGGATAGCTACTCACCCAGCGCTAAATGTATAAAGCAGTGGGGCGATAACAATACCTATACCTACCAGTTTGAATACAACCTTGAGCGCGGTGAAACAACCTGTATAGACTCTCGAGGCCACAAAGAGCACTTTGTACATAACGCACAAGGTAAATTGGTAAAACATACCGACCCTAACGGCAACGTTTGGCAATATACATACAATGCGCAAGGCCAAAAGCTCAGTGAAATTAAGCCCGATAGCAGCACAACGCGCTATAGCTATACACCTTATGGCCAATTAGAAACAATAACGCAGCCAGATGGTAGCCAAATCCATTTTGCTTACAACCAACTTGGGCAACGTGTACTAACTACCTTACCTGATGGCCAAACCATTACGCGTAAATACAGTGTGGCTGGCTTATTACAAAGTGAAACCTTTGGTGATGGCCGCACCACATTATACAGCTACGATAAGCTCGGCCAGTTAACCCAGCATATAAATAAAAATGGTCAAATCACCAAGTTTATTTGGAACGAGCAAGGCGAGCTATTAGCAAAGCATCATAACGATGAGTTAATACGTTACAGCTACGACAGTCTAGGCCGCGTAAATGCCACACTGAATAACGCAGGCTTACTCACCCAATATAAATACAATGAGCACGGCCAGCTTACACAAACAATTGCCTTTGATGAAAACGAGCCTGAAAATAAGCAGCATCAATACTTTAGCTACGACGAAGCAGGGCGGTTAATTAGCTCGCAAAACAGCAAAGGCGACACCACCGAGCAACACTTTGAAGGGCTAAGCCAACCGCACTGTGTTATTCAGCCCGATGGCAGCGCACTGCATTTAACGTACGACAAAGAGCGAAACTTAACAGCCATCGAGCGAAGCGATGGTCACGTATACCGCATAAGTTACGACGCGAACGAAAACCCAACACAAATAACAGGGTTTGATGGCACGCTACAGCAGTATAAATACGATACCTGTAACCGCTTAGCCTCAGTAACACAAAGCAACAAACGCCATGTAAAAATAGAGCGCGACAGCCTAGGCCGTGTAACTGCGCAGCATGCAAGCCTTGCCAGTGACTCACATATCATTAATAACGCCAATTACTACAGCTATAACCTGCAAGGTAAAATTACTCGTGCGCATAATGCACAATCAACCTTAAAGCAGCAGTTTGATAAAGGCGGGCGGCTACTGTGCGCCGAGCAAGTTAATAACCAGCAACAAGCGCATACCTTAAAATACAGCTACGACGAATACGGCAGAAGGCAAACCCTTACCCTGCCAGATTCAACCACGCTTAAATACAGCTACAACCAGTTTGGCCAGCTAAGTACTATTCACTTACAGCAAACCAACAGTAAAGAGATTGAGCTAGCTGAGCCGCTTGTAACATTAAGCTACGACAGCCAAGGTAATATTAAAACCCAGCAGTTTGGTAACAGCATTACCCTCAATCAACAGTTTGATGTATTTAACCGTTTAACGCAGCAGCAGCTTACACACCCAGCGCAAGCATTATTTGATACCTGTACGTACAACTACGACAGTGTAAACCAGCTCATTGCCCGCAAAAACGAAGGCGTAAGCAGCCAAAATATCAATTTTGAATACAACAGCTTGGGGCAGTTAATACAACAAACATTGGCAGGCTCAGGTGCTGATACAATCACACACTACCAGTGGGATAGCTTTGGTAACCCGCAAAGTAAGACTGTTCAATCAAACACAAGCGATGCAGACCTTAGAGATACAGGCGAGCAGGGTATAGAACATGATGCAGCCAGTAATAAGCATACAGCCAGTTCTTCTATTGATTTAACACACGCCACGCATAGTGAATACAATGAGTTAGCACCAAACAGTAATGAAAGTAGTAGTAAAAGTAGTAGTAAAAGTAGTAGTAAAAATAGTAGCAACGCTGACTCAGTAGCAAACAATGAAAGTACTAACAACACCATAATAAACAGTGCCACCGACGCAGACCGCCTAACACACTTTGGCGACAGCGACTTTTACTACGACGAGTTTGGTAACCAAATACGCGAAACCGGCAAAGGCGTAAAAACCCGCCGTGAATACAACGCGTTTAACCAGTTAAGCTGTTTTAACAACAACGGCACGCTCACGCAATACGACTACGACCCACTCGGTCGTCGTATCGCCAAGCACACCGAGCACGGGAAAATTGACTACATTTGGGATAACGACCAGTTAATCGGCGAATGCCAACACGGTGAATATACCTGGTATATCAACCTGCCAAATCAATTTCATCCAGTAGCACTAATTAAACAAGGTGAGGTGTACTACTACCACCTAGACCAGCTTAACACCCCTCGCTTTGTAACCAATAACAAAGCAGAAGTCGTATGGGAAAACCAAGCCGATGTGTATGGTTATGAAGAACCAGAAGCCGAGTCTGACACTAATAAAGGAAACACCTTCACTCAGCCAATCCGCTTTCAAGGGCAATATTTAGATGAAGAGAGCGGCCTGCATTACAACCGTTATCGCTACTATAGCCCTAAACAACAGCGCTTTATAAACCAAGACCCGATTGGATTAGTGGGTGGAATAAACCATTACCAATATGCACCTAATCCGGTTAATTGGGTGGATCCGTTTGGGTTGAGTTGTAAGGAAGGGGTAGCGACTGTCCTAAGAATAGGTCGTGGCAAAGATACTCATTTTGCTATTCAGATAAAAACTAAATTTGAGGTTACTAAAACTCATCAACTAGGTGGAACTGATGATAATGGTATTAGTAGTAGAACTCTTATTGATAGCTACGATGAAGAGGAAGATTTTGCTGGCAAATTAATAGAAAAAGCTACAATAAAACTACCAAATGCGATTGCTGCGATTGATTTACAAAGACAGCTAATGCTCAATAGTGAAATAGCTCTTGATGCTGCTGATGGTGATCCTGATAATTTACAAACTCCTTTCTATGATGCTGCTACTCAAAGCTGCCTAACGCATGTTTTCGATGTATTGGAGGCAGGTGGGATAGAAGGTACGCCAAAAAGTTCCTCTATTCGAGATAAATCGGTCCGTAAATTTACACGTGATATGATGAATGGGAAAGTTGGCGAAGAAGAGGTTTCTGAAGTTGTGGAAGAGTTTGAAGATAACAAAGCAACTTGGAAGATTGATAGTAAAGGTAGGCCTATTTCAGTTGAGGCAACGTTAAAATCTACTTATCATGGTAAGCGCTCATCTAAAGAGAAAAAAGCACAAAGTGAAGCTGGTGGTGAGGCTAGGTTAGCTGATGATGATGGCGGTCATTTAGTTGGCCATCGCTTTATGAGTGATCAAGGAGAGAAAAACTTATTTCCACAAAACTCTAACTTTAATCGAGGTAGTTATAAGTCGATGGAAAATGAGTGGGCAGATTGGACCGAAGCTGGATATGAGGTCAAACTAAAGGTTTCGCTTGAGCCCCCTGGATCAGCTCGACCTACTGATGTAATTAGTGAATATGAAGTATTTGATCCTAAAAGTAAAAAAAGGGTATATAAAAAACGTCATAAGTTTAATAACCAAAATGGGCAAACTTATGTGCGAGTCCCAAAAGAAGTAATGCAAAAAATGTAGAGGTTAAATGTGAATATAAAAGATGAAGCACTCATGGATATTGCGCAATTATTTTTGCGCTGTTCTGATCTTATTGACTATGAGTGGAAGGAAGTTACTTTTGTTTTTGAGTTTGGCGAGGGGTGTACTTCTAACTCCGGCTTTTTATATGATGGTGAAGAGATTACACCTGCCGCAGCTTCAATTGAAGATGAACAATTGCTATTAGATAATACTTTAGAGCAATTAAGAGAAGATATTTATCAGCAATGCGGTGAAAAGTTCAATCAACTATTGTTTCAAATGGAGAATGAAACAAAGCGCTTTAAAGTAGACTTTGAATTTGATAATCCAAACCGGTGGGCTATTACACCTAGTAATATGTTCGAAATGCGAGAGAAACTTCGTCCTAAGTTTGACTGAGTTTTAACGTAATATTAATAAATACGTAGAGTATTATAATTAAGTCTAGTAACACTTTTATTAGACTTAAACCTTTTTAAACTGGGAAGTCGTAGATGAAACCAGGCAAAAAATTAAATTTTACTATTAATTCAAGTGAAAAAGTGTGTAGTCATTTACATGAATTTATTGATAAAGAAAGCGAAATAATTCCAAAACCATATATTATTGGTGTCAGTGCTGAACATTATACTCTGACTTGGTACTGTGAACTTTGTTGTCAGCAATATTCCTTGCCGACTCAGGGAGTATTTTTATTTGACTTTCCTGAAGATAAAGAAGAGTACGACGACCTTGCTTCTTTGAAAGAGCTTTATAGTTTTAAAGATTTAAAGTCATACGTTGATAGTTTACTTAATTTTAAAGTATCAGAAGTATGCGATAGCAATCCATTTTTAGCATTTGATAAAGATGAAGGCTCTACTCCAAAACACGTTAATCAAGAACTATTTTATTCGTTATCGAGATTAAACGATGAAAAAGTAGAGCAGATGGTAGAGAAAACATTAATGGTGCCATTTGGTACTGAGGTTGTCTTAGACGATTCAAATAACAAATAATTAGGAGACACACTTTAAATAGTAGGTGTCGATTTACTACTAATAAATTTTAATTTAAAAAATATAACATTAAAGAAAAGGATGTTTCGATGGCAGTAATCAGAATAACTCAATCTGTTGGGTTGGGTGGGATTAACAGTTCAAGTGATGTAAAAACGGTACAAACCGCGTTAAATAAATTACTAAAACTCATCCCGCCTACTCAAACTTTAATTGTCGATGGTCGCTTAAACCCTCGTCCAGAAAACTCAAAAACTATTGCTGCTATTAAGTTGTTCCAAAGCAAAGTATTAATCATGGCGCGGCCTGATGGAAAAATTAATGCTAACGATGTTACGTTTCGCAAAATCAATGAAAAGCTCGCCTTATTTAACTCTCAAAAAGCAGGAATGAAAGATCCTCAACTTTTTTTAAACAATGTAATAAAACCAACGCTGTTAAAAATCGGTTTATCATCAAAAAAAGCAGAAGTCTTATTGCTAGGTACAGCGATTCAAGAAAGTCGATTGAAGTATCGTCAACAACTAGGCGGTGGACCTGCGTTGAGTTATTTTCAGATAGAGCCTGCTACTCATGATGACATTTGGGATAATTACCTAAGTTATAGAGGAGAGTTAGCATTAAAAGTTAAAAGCTTAATGACTACTGAAGATAAGTTAAAAGAGCTAAAAGAGAATGATGCTTATGCATGCGCCATTGCTAGAATTCACTATTTAAGAGCGCCAGCTGCCTTACCTGAAGCTAGTGATACTAATGCGCAGGCACAGTATTGGAAAACTTATTATAATACGCCACTTGGAAAGGGAACTGTGCAAGAGTTTATCCATAATTGGCAAACATATGGAGTAAGTATATGAATGTTTTTAAAGCCTTAATTTGTACTCTGCTATTAACGATAAGTCATACCGCTTTCGCGTCAGAATGTTTAAATATAAAAGTAACTAACCCTCTAAAAGTTGATGACAAAACAGGGCTATTGCAGTCATTGAAGTTTGAGCAAGTTAAATTACTCTACAAAGATAAGTCAGGTATTTGCTTGCCTACAAGGGATACCTACATTTTGTCTTTTAGTGAAGGGATCCCTTTTATTGCCACTCGATTAAAAGGCCACACGCCAGAAATAACATTGCTCGAAAAAGGCAAAAATTATTATGCATTAATAAAGTTTTATACAGGTAACAAATTGCAAGTACTAAAGGGATATCAAATCATCAACTCAGAGCTATACGCACTCCCTAATTTCACTTTAAGTAGTAATGTAAGCAATATTAGTATTGATGAAGGTGTTATTAGTGTAAAGAATACTAAGTTAGTTGAAGAGCACTCTATTGATTCAGTTACGCTTTATAACTTTGATTTATCAGGTGTATCAGTTAAGCATTAAGTAATGTATTTACTCAATAACTATAATATTGAATTGCCCAGGGCATTTAAAAAGCATGATAAAAAGTAACGTCGCAAAGTTTATTCTGGCTATTCCCTTGTTCTTTATTGTGTCATGTAATGCAGCTCAAAGTAGCTCGCAAATTATATTTAAATGTAATACTGATGAGCCTACACCCATTGAGCTGGTTGTTAGTAAAGTAGGTAATAAACTTCACTTAGATAAATTCATTATAAATGCAGCTACAGTTATTGATTCAGCAGATTTTAAAGCTCTAGAAAAATCAAGCTATCATCGCTCTTTGGTTACTGAACATAGTTTAACTTTTAATGGGGGGAAAGTGAAGTTATAGTGAGTGATTACTATAGCGAAGAGTTTGATACAGTAACAAAAGAAAACACAGTCACACTACAAAGAAATGAAATAAAGAAATATTGGGTTTGTGATAGTACTGCTATTAGTAAATTAGCTTCTATTGAAGATTTTTAGCCAATTTAAAGTGCTGATCGCGCACACTATTTTATTAAGCCTTAGTTTTTGTGCTAATGCTCAACATACTGATTCATTAGAGCTTGATGGCTTTAGAAAAGCGGTCAATAGTGCTGACTATTTAGCTAAAGTAAAAGTTATTAAAGTGGAATATTTTCAATAGGTTGATGGTTCCCAAAGGCATGTTTTTACCGCTGATGTAGTTACTACCTATAAAGGCTCAACTCATAAACAAATCTCTTATGAGATGTTTGTTGAGAGAGGTGAAGATGTAATGTTTAACTCGGCGCCCATTTACCTAGTATTTTGTAAGAGTTTAAGTGGGTCTTACTATTGGCCTGGTACTGGCTCAGAGTTTAAACCTACACATGATATTAATGCTTGGATAAATGAAAATAGACTTCGTATGTCTAGCTTTAACAGAGTAAATAAGTTCAATGCTGTAAATAAGCTTGAAAAAAGTAATTAAATTAAAAGGAGTTTTTTATGTTTGGGAATGAATACCAACGCCACAAAGAAAGACAGTTAAAAGTTCGACTTAGTCATGAAATAAATCAAGCAAGGCTATTTAAAGATATTGACAAACTTCCGGGGTTGACTGGCGCTGGGGTTATGTATATTGATTCAAGCTTTACGGTTGTAGAGTTGAGAGCTTATAGTGGCTCATCTTTAACTCGTCCGAAAATAGTACTTCGCGAACAACCAAAAAATATGAATCAGCAAGAGTTTGCAGGTCATTTGAAAAATAGTCAGAGTAGTGCACGAGAGTCACGTTTAGTTGGTGAGGTTGCCGGTACAGTTTTAAGTTGTAGTGCGGCTGTGTTAGGTTGGATAGTCGTTTTTGGTAGTGCTGCGGCGATCCCAATTTCTGGCGGGACAAGTTCTGCCGTTACATATTTAGCAGTGGCTGCCAGTACGGCGAGTTCACTTCAATGCATTAACGGTGGTGTCAGAACCTATAACGAAAGCGTAAACCCTGAATTAAACGACTTATATGACTCTAAGGAATGGTATCAGAATGTAACTATGGCGCTTGATGTAGTTTCATTGGCTGGAGCTGCAGCTGCCGGTGCTGCAACTCTAAAAGCAGTTAAACTACTAAAAGCAAATACCAATAAAACTACCGAGGCTCTTCTAAAGGGTCTTTCTAGTAGTGAAAGAAAACGTTTAACTCAAGATATAATTAGGTTGAATCACCCTGGCGTTTCTAACCAAGTATTGAAGAGGATGGTCAGAAACGGACAATTTCCTAAGCGCTATAGCGGCGTTCAAATTACCCAAGCATTGAGATTACAGCTTAAGGATACTATTGGCGCATCTTTTAGTTTTGGGGGAAGTGCGTTATCTGGAACGGTGAATTCACTCGCAATTGGAATATATGAGGAGTTGAGTAAGTAGTGTCTAAAAACGATGAGGTATTTCTATTATTTCCACCATGGAAGCTTTTACGAAGGTTTCTATTAGTAACAGTGCTCTTACTTTTGGGTACTGTATACTCCGGAATGACTGTGTTAACGCAATACTTTGATACAGAACCTGAGTGGCTGTTAGGAATTTTATTTTCTACAGGGCTAGCATTTTGCCTTATAAATTTTAAAGTAAGCCAAGGCTCTTTTTTTTGCGCAAATATATTAAAATTCTATGCTTTATTTTTAGCTGTGATTTGCTTACCGGCTTTTATAATTTTAGAAGGTAATGGGTATTATATTGCAACAGTTATCAATGTAGCCTTTATGTTGCTCTCTTTTTATTTAATTAAAGGAGAAAAATACCAAGGTCTTATTAAATATCAGTATGATTTTTTTAAAGATATAAAAGACGCTCGTGCTGCTGTCGAAAAAGAAATGTCAAAAGGTAACCGAAGGAACAAAAAGTAATAAAATTTTACTTACCTTTATTCAATTTAGAACTTTAGGGAGCTATAAACGCCTAAGCTAAGGCGCTATAGAAATGATATGGAACAACAAAACCAGCAAACACTAACTAACCTTGTTTACGATATATACGAAAACCCAACTTTAATAGAAGAGCATCAAGTGCTTATCATGCCCTTGTTGAGCGATTTAGTTGCCACAGCACCAGCTGGGTTTGAGGGTATGGCGACGATGATTAATACCCATATTTCTAATGGGTTTAAATTCAAGAACCCTAAAATACAAAAATTTGAACTTGAGTCAGGGCTTTTAAAACTTAAAACATACTTTCAAAAAATAAACCTATAACACCTACCTCTCTTTATTATTGAGCACCCACATTTTTAATTTTAATGCAGCATAAGTGCTGCATTTGTTTTTCTCATTAAGGATGATGTATGAGCCTTATTACCACGAGTATTTTAATGCTGTTTTTACAGCCATTATTTGTATATTTAGCTCTTTTTAAAGAGTCTGAGCAAAGTGCCCAAAACCGTTCACTTGATAACGAAGGTGCTATGTATCTATTTATAGCGCCAGGGTTAGCTGTATTTTATCCTGATGACTTTTGGCAGGCAGTACTTTATTTAGGAAGTGTATGCCTACTAGGTTTAATGCTTGCCATTATTGTAAAAAGCAAAGCTAAAAAACGATTAACAAGGGATGACGCTATTGGGTTTACTATTGCCAGTTTTTTATTTTTTTGGCTTATAAAATTAATTATTGGTGGGATAGGGTATCTTTTTAGCGAAAGTGCCGCGAATGGTTCAGCGGCCGACATAGGCCAGCAAGCTTTTTCATCCACTTCAGGTGAGCTTTTAAACTGGGGGTATTTATATTATCAGTTTTGGCCAACGCTATACTTTTCACTATCTATGCTAACCACTTTAGCTATAAAAATAATTGAAAGCCGGTTTGATAAAGATTCAATTTCAGGCTCGCTGTTAATTTTGGGTGCAGTTTTAGCTGGCGTATCACCGTCATTTGGCAATGCTTTTATTTTAGGTGTGATAGCTAACTTTTTTATATTTTTTGTTGTGTGTACGGCATGCATAGAAATTGATAAAAAGAGCGATCCTTCAGCCGGTGCTATTAGTATTATGTATGCTTTTTTGCTTATGGGCGGCATCATGTTTAGTGGCATTGGTAAATTAATATATACACTATTTTATAATTAGATTAGTGATTGTTTTTTGATTTAAAAACATGCAGTATAATTGTACCTAATTAGACCCCTACTTTTTCAGTATAAATATGGCTGGTGTAATTAATTAGCCATATATATTAAGTAGTTTATAGCTAGGCCTTGGGAGAGAGTTTGCTTTGTTTTTATCGCGCTTAAAAATTTTTGTATTGGTAATCGTCTCTATTGCCGTTGTTTTTTTTACTACATCACAGGCTTGTGCAGATATGTTTGGCTTTTTTAATAAACAAGAATTTTATTTATCGGCTCCAGTAAAAGGGCAGTTATTAGATAATGGGCAGCCAGTTGCAAACACTAAAGTGATGCGCTCACTTACCTATGGCGATGAATACGTTGATGAAACCACAACAGATGAACAGGGTTATTTTACCTTCACAGAAAAAACAATAAAAACAGGTAAACCTTCTAATATGTTTGATAACGACTCGTTGGTTCAACATATTTATTTAGAAAACGGCACGCCAGAAGGGATTGTTTTGTGGTACACACTTGTTTCAATTCATGAAGATAGCGATACACTTAAAGCGCTTCTAGCACACTTAGAGTGTGATATTGGCCAAGAGCCACAAACATACGATATTCCAATTAAAGAAGATACAAGCCACACTTTTGCGATATACACATCATGTAAACTTTAACTATTTATTTAAAGGGAACTTATATGAATACTTTGACACCCACTCAAGCCGTACAATTAGCAAACCTTGCTTATAAAGCAAAAAGTATTAAAACTACTAATTTACTCAATCGCACACTTCATGCCTCTTTGCGCGATAATTTTAATTTTTCAGTTAATCCAGGTGCAGTACAAGGGGTAACGGGCAGCTTTTTTTCTCATTTATTTAATTTAAGCACGGGCTTTGCTTTAGTAGGGCATGGGCTTGGCGCGTATGAGGGCGATTCGGTTATAACTATTCGGGGAACTAACTCGCTAAGAGATGGATTAACCGATGGGCACTTTGGTGTGAGTGGTGGGTCAAATGGCAGTATGGTGCATGCTGGTTTTAATAAGACTTTTTATAGTATGAAGCCTGCGCTGCAAGAGTTTATAGCAGCGAATATTCAAGATAAAGTAACGGGTTGCGTTCATTTAGTTGGCCACAGCTTGGGTGGTGCGTTAGCGACGCTTTCTGCTGATTGGATCAAAGCTGAGTATTCACTTCCTGTAAAATTATATACGTTTGGTTCGCCACGTGTTGGGCTTGAAAACTTTTCTCGTGCAGCCACATCCAGAATCGATAAAATTTATCGCTGTACACATGGGGCTGACCCAGTGGCTAAAGTGCCTTTATGGCCTTTTTCGCATGCTCCGCACAATGGCCAAGAAATACGTTTAGATAGTGGACAAGGTTTAAAAGGGGCTGCTCATACTCTTGCTGGTACGCCTGGCTACTTAAACACTGCCAATAGCAATAATTGGAACAACTTAACTATACAAGCTAATCACTTTTTAAACATGCCTGTGCGTTTAAAATTTGAAGATAGAAATCAAGCATCATTTACCTCACATTGGGCAGATAAACTTGGTGCTGCATTAATTACCCTTTTAAAAGATGCAGGCTATTACAGCGCAGTTGCTGCCCAAGCAGCTATTGGTACTGGGCTCACTTTTTACGATATGTTGGCGCGAACGCTTGATAAAATAGCTAAAGCGTCAGCCTCGTTTGCAACACAAACCTTAGGTTTACTAGGACATATGTTAGTGTTTGCAGGCAAAGTAATTAGTAAAGCGGTGGAGCTGACTTATAGCTTTATAAAATCTGTATTCGACTCAACCCTAGGCGCTTTATACAGAGCTGCAAGAGAAGGGCTTAGCGGCTTAGATTAACCTTAACTTAAATCTCAATCTCGCTCTAACAAAATAGCACCACTTTGGTTTTCGCCTAAGTGGTCGTTTTTGTTATAAATAGGGCACTTACTCATAGACAAACACCCACAGCCAATACAGCCATCTACGCGGTCGCGTAGGCGCTGCATATACGCTATGCGCTCATCAAGCTGTGCTTGCCATTGCTTTGAAAGGGCTGACCAGTCTTTTTGTGTGGGAGTGCGCTGCTCAGGTAATGTGGCCAAGGTGTGTTTAATTTCATCAAGTGTTATTCCCATGGCTTGTGCGGCTTTTATTACCGCTATACGGCGCAGCACATCTTTTTTATAGCGGCGTTGGTTGCCGCTATTTCGCCAACTACGTA
>PJEL010000584.1_pt1 | contig 42438 bp, 51 predicted proteins | sample 1853271 | NCBI WGS metagenome assembly PJEL01 (sample SAMN08108733, study PRJNA415343) | Invertebrate metagenome, whole genome shotgun sequencing project. | host: Globobulimina | place: Sweden: Gullmar Fjord | collected 2015-08
ATATAAAAATGAAAAAGTATTATTATGTTTCGTTTAGACTTCTTAATGTTGATGATGAATCAATAAATGATATTCATACTATTGAAGTCGATGAGTTTTCAAACATTAGAGTAATGATTCAAAAGTTTATTCTTGAATATTCTGAGAACAGTAAAGCAAATTATAAAATCACTAACATTAGAACTCTTCATAGATAATTGTCAATCGCGCAGTATGTTGTACAGTATATTGCGCTTTTTTTACGCTATTTTCATACCATATGTTGTACAATATTTTGCACAATATACTGTACAAATATTTTTGGAACCCTACCCCCAGGGCCTTTTTGACAGTCTTTTCGGTTGCATACGTCGCTATTTAAAATAGGGTTATTTTTTAAAGCATTTAATAAATTTATTAAATCTTAAGTGTTTAAAATAGAACCATTTTTTTAAAGTATTTAATAAATTTATTAAATCATAAGTATTTATTAAATTTATTAAATTATAAGCGTTTAATAGACTTGATAAATATAAGGCATTTACACGATAAAATTCAAACATCCATTCCACCTCTACGAGATCTGCCAACATTTATAGGAATATACCTAGCACCTTCTATAGCCATATACCTAAGACTATCCGCGCCATTATTGACTTGAGATTTTAAAGGCGTTTGTTTCCAAATTTGATGCTTATCATCCCATTCCCTAGAATAATTAAGTATACATTTGATTAAATATTTACATTTAGGATCAATCCGTAAGGTCTCCAATATTTTTCTAACTAACTCAATACCATCCATAAGACTTGTTCGTTCAAGAACAGTAATATTTCTCATACCGAGTTCAAAAAATCTTTCTTCTCTAGTTATACCACTATTAAGACCTCTTACTTTAGCGTCGTGTGGTAATATCAGATGATCTATATTATAAGGTTTTTCATCCATATTAGTTACATAATGAGCTATTCCTTCACCGCTATTATAATACTCATCAATAATCCTAAATGCGTCTTCATAATACTGGAAGTATGTTAATACATTATAGTTATCCATACCAAGGTCTACAGCCACCTGTACAGGGAGATTTCTATCATATAGATTACTAATAATCCTGTGATTTTTTCTAACATGTCTAATGTAGAATTTTGCATAATAGGCACCTTCTCTAGTTACGAAGAAGGCTTCTTCCGATGTTGCTGGGTATTCCTGGTAGACATCGTCTTTTAGCTCTCTTTGCGTTGATATCCACCAGTTCTTTTGCTCTATTGTTAATATTTTACCTATTTGGTTTTCTAACTCATCAAAGTATTTAGCATACACATCTGGGATAATCTGCAATATACTACTAGTACAGTCGGGGTCATCTAGCCAGGATAAAAATACAGGACTGAAATCTTTACCGGTTTTTCTACCGGTATATAAGTATGCGGTGTCCCACATATGCTTAAAAACATTATCACCTTCGCCTGTACTTTCTATAATTACCACATTACCTGGGGCAATTGTCTGTAATGATCCGGTTTTTACTTCTTTAGCTCGTTTTGGATAATCGTTAGCTATTTTACCCATTTCTGATATGTGTAATCGTTGTAGGGTGGCTGATCTAAATGACGTTCTAATAAATATTTTTGAGCCGTTCGAGAAGCTAAATTCTTTTGAGTTATCAGATATATTTATTAGTTTTAAGAAATCTTTTACTTCTTGGTTTAAGGTTTCCCATAATATCTTTGTTCTAGCTAACAATGAGGATGCTTCATCTAAGCCTTGAGCCATTAAACCGATACTTAAGTCATCTAAAAAACACGCATCATCAAAGAAGGATACTAACCACAATGTGGATATACCCTGTTGCCTTGATTTTAAAATTATTAATCTTGGGTGTCGTAAGTGTTCCGCATATACAATATGTTGGGCACGGTTCATTTTAAACGGTATGCGGTTACCAAACTTATTAACAATAGTATATAAATTATTTAACCTCCATAATTTAGAGCAGAGATAATTTTTTTTCCCATCTTCGTTACTTTTAGGTATAGAGAATAATATTTTTTCAGACTTTAATATAGGTAAATCTTTATATATCTCACGGAAATCTTCCTTAGAAATTATTAACATATTAATCTTTTAAAGTTTTTTTAAACATACTTAAGTCATCACCTTTCTCACCGGATGAGGGAGCAATGGCAATCGTAGGTGCTTTAAAAAAAGCATTTCTTAGTTTAGCTACGCTATCAGCATGTATCTGTAGGATTCTGGCTGTTATCGGGTCGTTTAGTTCTATTTCTGACATCATAGATAAAATAGCAAGTGCGGTCTTATTTGTTTTTTCTCTAAGTAATTCAAAAGTATTCTCATCTGGTATTTCATCCATTTTATCTTTCAGAGAATATGAGAAATCTATAGAATTTTTGATATTGCTATTAGTATTATACCACTCGTTTAGAAGGGCTAATGGAATATCATACATATTAGATAATTCTTCAAGACCTTCACCTTGACTCATTTTTGCTATTATTTCTTTTTTTAAATCTTCAGTTACCATTCTTTTTTATTAGTTGGATTATTAGATTCTCTTTCATGATTAGTAACCCATAAATCTATGGCTTGTAATATTAATCTACTAAATGGTATTGAGGTCTTTTTTGAATGTTTAGATATTAATTCTACTAGTTGTAAAGAATTGTCGTCATCTGGGCGAATCGAAAAACTATAAACCGGTCTTTTCATTTTTATCCTTTGATTAATAAATTTATTATTTAATAAATTAATTATATCATTATTTTTATGTACTTGTAAATATATTTATGATATAATTATATAAATCGAAAAAATTTTAATCATTTTTAAAGGAAAATTAATGGAAAATGTAGAAGGTGTAGAACAAGAAGTTGAAGCTGAGGGTCAAGTCGTTGAAGAGTTTACAGAAGAAGAACTTAAGTTACTCGACAATACAGAAGAACAAGAAGCTAATACCGAAGAACAAGCATCAGAAGAACTATCGGTAACTCAAAAAGTTAATAAAATAGCTAATGAGATAACTTATAATCAATCGACTGGTGCATATGAAGTTCCAGAAGGGACACCTGAAGATTTGGTTGAATTAGCAACGATAGTTAGAAAAGTCACCGAAGGAAAGCGTCGACAAATAACTGATAAGGTTACAGTTAATCAGTTAAAGAAAAATCAGGAAATTCTATTACAACAAATAGCTGAAACAGCTGTTTTGGATTTATCTCCAGCTGAAGTAAAAGAATTAGATGACTTAAAGTTTGAAAATCCTGACGGATGGCGCAAGAGAATGAACACTTTAGAAGATAAAGCAAAAAAAGATGTAATAAAAGCTTTAAAAGGAAAATTAAAGGTTGATCCAGAACAGTTAACAGCTGAAAGCGAATTAGCTTATCGTCAATTGGCCTTAGAAGAGCATAATAGACTACATCCCAATAGACCAATTACTGATGATGTTATTCAAAACGATATACCACCAAGAATAACAAAGCAGTTTTCTGAAGGTAAAATATCTATAGATGATTTTTTAAAAAAAGTCGATAAGTATTTAACTACTGAAAAAGTAGTAAAACAAAAGAAGGTAGTAAAACAACCTAATTTAAGCAAATCAGGTGGTCGCGCTACTAAACCAAAAGGAACTAAAACAAAAAGTGTTCCATACGAAAAACAAACATTTTAGGGGATAATAATGCCATTTGTAAATGCTGGTTCCCAACTGATAAGAAATGCTTGGGTAATGAAAGGACTTATTCAAGCAAAATCAAAATCATTTTGGGCACCGTATACCGGGATGAATAAAGATGCCGTCGTAGTTCAATCAAATAATAGTAATGCTAAAGAAGGGCATAATGTTGTTTTTGACTATGATGGTAATTTATCCGGAAAACCTATTAAAGGTAAAAATACTGCTGCTGGTAAGGGTGAGCAGAAAAAGAAATTTAGTGACAATGTCATTGTACAACGGTACAGATTGCCTGTTGATAATGGTGACTCATTTGATGGGGTAGATATCGGTGACTTAAATATTACTCAACATTCAGATTCCAGGTCTAAATTAGCTGATTTGTGGGTACGAGTTAAAGATCAAACTATTTTTGATAGCGCACAAGGTAATTTTGGTCAAGCGCCAACTCATAAAATTGACCTGGGTTCTAGTCTTACCTATAACGATCTTCTTGCGATTGAAGCTACAGTTCAAACAGGGATTGGTTACGCAGCAACATTTGATAGTGCTAGACGTCCACCAGAACCTTATAGACTCAGTAATGGGGAAGCTGTTTGGCTATTTTTAGTTGATACGGCTATGGCTTCAAAACTTAAGCAGGATAGCGATTATCAAACCATTGTTATTAATGCTGATGTAAGAGGCGCTAATAATATGGCTATTTCTGGTGTGATCGGTAAACTAGGTAAATTGCTTATAGTTGAAGTGAATCAATTTTATGGCGAAACTGATGTTACTGTTGGTAATTGGGATATTGAAAATACCGCTGTAGAAATACAGGGGTTGCGACAATATGATGCTGGTAATAGTAAATGGACTGGTCAAGCCGGTTTTGATAATACTGCTACATTAACATCTAATGGTCTTGTAATGGGCGCCAGAGCAATGATGCTTGGTATGGGTAAAAATCCAGATTATAAGTTTGAAGAGTCTAAGGATTTTAAAATCACTTCTGAATCAGCTTTAGAGGTCTGGTTTGGTACCCAGAAAGTAAAATTGGTTAAAGAAAAAGAAGATTATGTGAGTGCTAAAGTCGCTGATGTGGACAATGGCATAATTGTTGTTGAAACTGACATATAATAAAAATAATAGCAGGAATATCCTGCTATTAACCTTAATTAAGTAAATACAATGCCAACTACAGATTTGTCGAGACGACGTAAAAATACTGAGAAGAGAACAATAAATATCTCAACTGCTAGACTTTCTTTTGATGAGATGAATTTAACAGATGATCATCAAATATTAGTCTTACCAGAAAATGCCATTATTAAAAATGCTTTTGTAAATGTTAAAGAAGCTGCTGATGTTGCTATAACTGCAGACATTGGTTTTGAAGGTGGTACCGGAATAGAACTATTTGACGATGTTGATCTAGTTACTCTTGGTTTAACTGAAGCAGAAGTAGCATTAGATACCGGAACTGGAAAAACTATTATCGTAACCCCTTCAGCAGAATTGACACAGGGTTCATTTGATGTGGTGATTGAATACATTGAATATAATATGTCAAATGGTCAGTTAACTAATTACGTTCTACCTTAAAAATATTAACAGGGATAAATTCCCTGTTTTAACTTATAGTTAATAAAATTAATGGAAACTTATATTGGGACAAAAATAATTCAAGCAGAACCACAAAAGTGTCCAAAAGATGACCAGATGAATAAAAAAGGTGATCCTGGCTATAAAGTGGTTTATGAAGGTGACTATGTGTCTTGGAGTCCTAAAGAGGTGTTTGAAAAAGCATATAGATCAGTTACAGGAGTATCTTTTGGAGATGCTTTAAAAGCAATGCTTAATAATAGGGCAGTTGTACTACCTTATTGGAGTGACGATGTTCATTTATTTATTCAAAAACCAGATAAGAATAGTAAAATGACTCATCCGTATATTTATGTAACTTCTAGATTTGGAAAAGTACCATGGGTTGCAACCCAAGTTGAGCTTTTATCAACTGAATGGATGATTAAGAATTAGTTATGACAACAGCAGCAGAACTTTTAGCAGATGTTAGGCCTATTTTAGCAGACCCATCTAAACAACGATGGACAGATGATAGGTTATTAAAATTATTAAATGAAGGTTTATTAAATTTAGCTATTAATACTAAACTTTTTGTTGCTAAAAAATTTATTACTATTGCAGATGCGTTAATAAATTTTGATTTATCTGATATAGCAGTAACTATAACTAGAATACAGTATAATGAAACTATAGTACCATTTAAAACCATTCAAGAAATGGATGAATTAAGTTCTAAATGGGAATTAGATACTGGAAAAACACCAAGTGCAATTATAATAAGTCAACAAAACCGTGCTTGGTTTAGGTTATATCCGATAATTGAAGATTTAGCAACACTAACTACGCCATTAGATATGATAGATAGTCCGTATGGGCCAACTATTGTAGTTACGCATGCAAGCCCTTTATTAGGTACAGTATCTAACATTGGAAATACTTCAAATATTCCACCTGGGGATCATCTTATTGTTTATTATAGTGAAAAGCCTGCAGTATTAACTGCTGTGGGAGACACATTAATAACTGATGATTTTGCTAATTCAGCCTTACTTCATTACGTTGCTGGAATGGCTTTCAGAGATAATCTAGATGTTCAGAGTTCTTCAATGGGTGATTCAGAATTAGGTTTATTTTCTGGTTTTGTAGATAAACTAAATAATAAAAAAGCAGAAAATTTTAACTCTACTAATTACAAAACCGCATATAATCCATTCGGATGAAAATTAATAATTTTAGTGGTGGTTTATCTGTAAGAACTGATGAATCATTAATACAATCGAATGAAAGTATTATATATGAAAATATAGACGCGCCAACAGGTGTGTTAAGAGCTGTTAAAGGTGAAACTGATTCAGCTATTGCAATGTTGCCGTATTTTTATTTTTATGCTAGTGAATGGATTAGTGCATCGACTCGTAGAGATTATTTAGAATATAGGGAAATTTTATATTGGACAGATGATACTACAGAAGCAAAAAAATATGATGGAACAGATTTAGAGAAGCTTGGTATTGATGCACCTGTTGGGACGCCAGCTACGTCAGGTGGAAATCCAATATTAGATGTAAATGGAAAGCAAGTAATTGGTTTAGTTATTACACCATCAGCATTTAGTTTTAGTGATTTAGATTTAAGTACTTTTGCTTCTGCTGGTACTGGTGGTAATTTACCTAGCGCTACAGTATTTAATTATAAGGTAACTTTAGCTGATGGTGCTACTGATGTAGCTGAAGTTAACTTTACTCAAGCTAGCGGTGGTACACCAGGATTTTTTTCATATAAAGTTATTTTTATTTTTGCGTTTCCAATAGTTGGTACTAGGGTAAGAATTTATCGAGATTATTTAGGGACTTATTATCAAATATCAGATGTGATATTAGAAGAGTCTTTATCATTGTATGACGCTACATATGATATTTCTGGAAATACTGCATTTTCAAGTATAAGTGTTGTTAAGAGTTTTTATCAATATACAATGACATATGTTAATACATCTGTTCCAGGTGATATTGAGTCTGCTCCAATGGTGTTTTCCACTGAAACAGAATTAGCAGTTGGACAAAAAGTTACCATAACTAATATACCTGTATCAAGTGATTCACAAGTAGATAAAAAAAGACTCTACAGAATTGGTGGAAATTTAACTGTTATGACTCAAATAGCAGAAATAGATAATGCAGTGGTTTCTGAGGTTAGCTTTTTATCTGATTTAGATGCCACGGTACCTTTAGATTCTTATAATAATTTGCCACCAGATGATGATTTACAATTTATTGTTCAGGCATATGCGATTATTTTTGGCGCATTAAATGATAAGTTATACTTTAGTGCAATAGGTAAACCAGATTATTGGCCAGCAGCAAATTTTATTGATTTCGATGCGCCTATAACCGGTATTTTAGTAATAAATAATGGTCTATTAATTTTTACTGAATTTAAAACCTTTTTGTTAACCGGTACAACATCGGACACCTTTTTAAAATATTTGATAAGTACTGAACAAGGCTGTATAAAACATGCAAGTTGTAAACTGGTAAAAAATCAACCTGTATGGGTATCTAAGGATGGTGTTTGTACTTTATTAAATGGATACGTATCTGTTTTATCAATGCCCAAGTTAGGACCAATAACTTTTGATGTAGTTAGTGCAGAAGTTTTTAAAGAACAATATATTATTTTATTGTCTTCAGGTTTACTTTATAATTTTAATTTTCAAACTGGTCTTATTATAAGTACGATTGATATTGATAATGTTAATCCGATACAAAATATAGGACGGTTTGAAAATTTATTATATTGTGTTATTAACGATTTTAGGGCAACTTTATTTACCGGATCAGACTTAGACATACATTATAAATCCCCATTATTAACAGAAGATATACATTCTGAAGTAAAATTATTCAATAATATTTACATAAGAAGTAATGGAACTTTTACCTTATTAATCTATATTGATTCAAATTTAGTTGCAACAATAAATTTAACTGGTAATAAGGCCCACGATGTTATGCCACCAGCAGAATATCAAAGAGGCACAGCAATACAATTTGAAATAACTGGTAATGGTATTGTTTATGAAATTGAATACAAGACATTAAAGAGACAAAATGGCCGTTAATAATGAACAAATACCATTAGATTTATTTCCTACAATTAAGATTAAAACAGAAGAAAATTATGAACCATTAAGACAATTTATTATAAGGTTGTTAGATAGAATTGTTCAATTAGAAAATACAGTCATAAATTTTGAAACTAGAATAACAGAATTAGAGGGTCCATAATGAGTAGAGGTTCAAATTATTTAAATAGTGTTATACAAGTTTTTGGCGATATAACAGCAAGTTATACCAATTTAATAGACTTGGAAAAGGATATAACTTATAATCATCAAGAAGTTGCTTGTTCATTCGATCAACCGGTTATTTTAAAATATGAAAATGTAGCCATAGTTGAAGAGGAATTACCCGCTAATGTGTATTTTACTCGAGATGGTTTTCATCATAATGGTCTTATACAAATAAAAGCAAAAAGTGCATTACCGACTGTTGGATTTATTAAACATACATCTTTTAGATAAAAAATGTCTTATATAATTATTAAAGATGCGAGTGCAGTAAGTGCACCAGGTAGTATCGCTGATGAATCAGTAGTTAGGGGAGATGGTGGTGCAACAAATATACAAGATTCATTATTAAGTATTGATGATAGTGGAAATTTAAATTTAAATGCTGGAGCATTACAAGATTCAAGTGTAGTTACTCCAATAAATCTTGGAAATGCACTTAATATAGCTTTTAATACTACTGATAAATCAGTAGTCGGTGCAGTTAATGAAAACAAAGCTCAAATAGATTTACTTAAAGGAATTGGTTCATATACTACTAAATCTGATCCAGTAGTAGATAACATTTCTGTATCTGATGTAGATGATTATATTGGTGTTATAATTACTTTAACAGCCGCCGGTAATGATCAAACACTACCAGCGCCTACTGATACTTCTAGAGCACATACATTTACTGTAATTAATAATGATACATCTAGCAATCCAATTGATATCATTGGTAGTTCCACAATAAATTTATTAGCAGGTGAAAAAATTGACTTTACCTGGGATGGTTCAGCATGGATAGCAAATGAAGCATCAGGTATTTGGAGTGATGATGGAACAGATGTAAGAATTCAAACGAGCACTAGAAATATATCACTTCAAACTGGTGGTTTGAAGGATTCTTTTGTAACTACTCCAATTAAACTAGGTGAATCTGGTGAGTTGTCTTTTAGTACAACAAAAAAGTCTATTGTCGGTGCTGTTAACGAAGTATCTGGTGCTATTCCCCAAGCTGTAGAAGATACTTTTGTTCCAACATTAGGTCAAACAGTATTCGCATTATCTATTGCTCCAATAAGCGCTGATGCTTTTGCATTATATTTAAATGGACAATTAAGGGAACAAGGTGTAGATTATACACAAGTAGGAACAGTTTTAACTTGGTTAGATCCAGGTGGATTAACCTTATTAACAACAGATAAATTAATTGCTAGATATAATAATGCTGGTACTGGCGTCCCAGTAAAATATTGTATTATTAGTGTAGAAACTAATTCAAATGAACCAAATCAAAGAGTTAGAAGTGTTAGTGCTTCACTTAGTTTTAATTTTACTTTTGGAATCCCACCAGACTTTGTAAGTTTAATCAGTTTGGAACTACGAGGTATATGTTCAGCAGGCGCGGCTGGTAGTGGGAAAGACATTGATTTATCGTCTAATTATTATGGTTTAAATGAGCCGATAAATCAACACATAGAAACAGATACAGGTACTACATATGACTTTACTGGGAATACAAATCAAGGAATTTCCTTAGATCTTTCAATTGTTTTTTCAAATCTTTCTGCTGGTGATCAATGTGGTGTTAATGTAGATCATAATAGTATTGGTGGGAATATTCAATATACTCAAATTATTCTTGGATATACATAATGTTTAAATATAAATATTCACGTGAAATTGTTGGCGGTTTATATGATATAAACAATGTTAATCACAAAGACGGAACGTCAGAATCAGTTCCATTATGTAAAGAAATAAAAACAGAAGTAACATTACCAGATAAATTTAAATGTATTTGTGATGGAACAGATTGTATCGTTTTATTTTATTCTGCTTTAAATAGTACCCAAGAAAATACTTTAAGTGCTTTAGTAACTAATCAAAAAAAAGATAATTAACATGAAACTTAGAGAAGAACAAATAGACAAAGGTACATTTAGTCCAAATACGATATCTGATGAAGCTATTGTTCGTGGTGATAATGGGGATAGACAAGTACAAGAATCCGCACCAACTATTGACGATAGTGGTAATATAGATTTAAAAACTGCTGGAATAACAAATACCGATGTTACTACTCCAATATTAGTTGGTGAAAGTACTAACCCAATTTTTAATACTTTTAGACAGACAATATTAGGTGCGCTTAATGAAGTATTAACAAATAAACTATCTGCTGGTTATACTATAGGTGGAACTATAACAGATAATTTAGATGGAACTGTACACGTAGGAATAGGTACCGGATTTATTAGAATAAGTAATAATTCAGGTGCCACTTTAAAAACTTTCGGATGGCCCAACACTGAAAATTTAGTCTTAACTGATAATGCAAGTAATTATATCTATGTAGATTATAATGGTGGTACACCGATAGTGGCGGCGCAAGTCGGTGGTTCTGGTATTCTTGACAATGAAAATGATAAATTTGAGTTAGCTGAGATATACCGTGAAGGCACAGATCTGCATATAACACAGCATAGACAGTATTCAAATGATGCAATTTCTAGGTTACAAAAACGACTATACTCAATCTCTGGTCTTATACGTGCAAATGGTTTAGTATTAGGAGAGACAGGAACCAGAAATGTTACATTAACTGCTGGTTTAATCTGGGTAAAACTAGATGAAAATAATATCAGTGCTATAGATACTTCTGGGGCAGGTAGTTTTACTAGATATTATCGTACCGGTGGTGTATGGACAGCAGTTGCTAGTCAAACACAATGGGATAACGTTAATTATAATGATACTTCTAGCGGTTTAGTTAGTATGACTAACAATCGTTACAGTTTTCAAGAGTTTTTTGTTGAACCAGACGGTGATTTTGTTAGTGTATATGGAGATGATGAGTATGTAGGATTAGCCGCAGCAGAAAATGCACCTCTCATAACTAATTTACCACCAAGATTATCTGGACATTCTGTTTATGTGGGTAGAATAGTCTTTGAAGAAGGCGGTTCGGTCGCAGAAATAATATTGAGCCCATTTGGTAATTCACTAGCTAGTGCACCAGTCACTGATCACAACATATTATCAAATTTAACTACGGGAGATGTCCATATACAATATTTACTTTTGGCTGGTAGAAGTGGACAGCAGATAGATGATGATATAAGAATAGGGAGTGGAGCGCCAGTATCCGAACAATTAGAAGTTGATAATAATATAAAATGCGCTAAAATTATTATAACTGGAGTGGATACAATTTTACCAGATGGTACTAGTGGTACTACTCAGTCAGTTAACGATGATTCTACTAAACTTGCTACTACAGCTTATGCAGACAATATAAATAAAATTCAAGTAGTTACTAAATCTATAACTAGTATTGCAGCGTTAACTGATAATTATAAAGTCGTAGAATTTAATAATGGTGCAAGTGATTTAGATTTCACTATTCCATTAGAATCCTCTGTTAATTTCCCTATTGGTAGCTGGATAGTAGTTAGAAAAATTGGATCCGGAGAAATTTCATTTCCAAAAGGTGGTGCCATGACATATCGTTCTTTTCTTGGTGATGTAGAACCTAAATTAATTTTAGGGGATAGTTCTTCTGTGTTTTTAGAAAAAACTGGATCAGATATTTGGTTATTTTCTGGATCAATTGAAGCAGCATGAAAAAATATTTTTTAAAAGCAAAGGCTGAATACGTTCTTAGTCCTTTAGCAATACCAGGTTTAGCATTGTGGTTAGACGCAGCTGATTCTTCAACAATAATACCAAACGGATCTAATGTATCAAATTGGGCAGATAAATCTGGAAACTCAAGGGATTTGGTGCAAAATACAGCAGCTCGTCAACCAGAATATGCAGCAACTACAATTAATGGATTAAAGACAATTACATTTAATGGCTCAAATGAATTTTTAGAACGGGCAGAATTTTTAGTAGATCTGGGTAGTTTTAGCATTTTTGTTGTAGCAAAACCTACAAGTCAGCAAAATCAAGTTATTTTATCAGAAAGAGATGAAGCAGCAAGTGGTCTACCAGCTTTTTTTATGTTATCACAAGAAAATTCATCTCCATATGATAAAGTCAGGGGTTTTTTAAGGAATGATGCTTCAAGTATTCTATATGATTTAGATGGAAATATAGATTTTTATGATAATACGGCTAGAGTTCTTACTTATACGGATTCAGAAAGTGCAGTTAATAGTTATGTTAACGGTGTAATAGATTTAAATGATCAAACTTACACTAAAACAGGCTCATTTAATGTGACAAATTTCATACTCGGAGCATTAGTTAGGGATACTGGTCCAAGTAGTTATTTTAATGGAGAACTTGCAGAAGTATTAGTTTACAGTCCAGTTTTACCCGCAGTAGAAACTCAATTTATATGGAAGTATTTAAATAGATGGGGATTATAAAATTTAATTAGAGAGTTTAAATAATGCTTACTTGTACAACTAAAACAGCGATGGATTCCGTGTTGAAACAACTTTGGATCAATTATATAAAAGTTAAACACGCAGAAGATAAAAATCTAGTCGGGAATGGTACCATAGAATATGATAGTTTGAGTGATTTTACTGATGATCAAATAGCAACATTAAAAATTTACGGTGTGAAAAATGGTGTCATTCAAAAAATATTAGGAATAACAACCCAATATGATAATGCAAATAAAGCGAATAATTTAGACCTGTGGTATATTGAAGAACCACCGTTAGAATTAATGACTGGTGTAATAAATTACTCAATACAGTCATATAATTCGGAATGGAGTTATGACGAAGATTAAGCAAGTACTTAATAGTGATTTTATGCAATTTACACAATTAGTTGTTAAAATGTATAAAATTACTGAACCTAAAATAAGCCAATTTGACGTTATTGATTTATTAGTGGGTAGAATAAAACTCAATCCTACGTTTGTTGCATTTGGTTTATATGAAAAAACAAAACTAGTTGGGATCATTTATGGCTATAATAAAATTTCAACCGATTTCTATATTTCTGGACTATACTGTTTAAATAATACTTTAGGTTTATTTAAACTATTTAAAGAAATAAAAAATTTTTGTCTAGAACAAAAATATAAAAGTATTAGTTATGATACTAAAAATAAAATGTTAGACAAATTTTCTATGTTTAAGGCAGAGAAAATTAGTAGCAAGTATAAATTGGAGTTATAATGAGTGAGCAAAATGCACCTGGAGTACTTGGTAAAGGTTTTATTAGCACAGACTATGTTACAGATACTTTAGGTCTAACAGATCATGGAGCCGTCGAAAAAGCAGCAGAAGAAGTTAAAGCAGCACGAAAAGCTGCAACAAGAGCATCCGCAAATGAATTAGCTTTTCGAAAAGCTCAGTTTAAAATCTGGGAATCTGTGTATGGTGATATACAAGAAAATTTAGGCAATTATTATAGAGATCTAGGCGCGGATAAAATTAGGACTCTTGGATTACAAAATCAAGCCAGAGCACAAGTAGAAGCAACTAAAGAAACGGAAAGAATTTTTGCTCAACGTGGTTTAACCGGCAGTGGTTTAGAAACAAGCGAGTTAACCAGAATAGCTTCGGAAGGAGCCGAGCAAAGGGCTGAAATAAGATTCAATGCACCAGAAGTAGCTGCTGGACGTCAAGCTAGTTTTCTATCTTTAGGTTTAGGTCAGGGTTTACAATTACAAGAAGGAGTAGGTGCATCATTAAGAGGTCAAACAGCTTTATTTTCAAACCAAGCTGCTCAAGCCAGAGCCAATGAAGCATTGTTAAGGCAACAAAATTTATCTGCTACTCAACAGATAGTAGGCGGTACAGCTGGATTCTTATTAGGTGGCCCAACAGGTGCTGCAGTCGGTAGCAGAGTTGCTACAAAACCAACAACACCAACATAAAATGGCAAATATAACACAAGCATTTGGAACAGGTTTTAATGTAGGTACTGCTTTTAGAGAGGGCAGAGAAAATGCTCATATAAAAGCACAAAATCGACAAATAGAATTAGCTAGAGCAGGATATTCTTTTGAAAATGGAGAATTAGCAGTTGTTCCAGATAGCGAAGCAGATATACAGCAAAAACAAAATGAAATAACTAGTGCTAGACTCAATGCGGTTACTGGACAGTTAGCTGCAATGCAAAGTGATAGAGGTTTAGAGGATTTTGCACATAATGGAGACGCTGGACAATTACAAAAAGTATTAAATAATAATCCTGCTTTAAAAACTGCTTGGGGTGATTTAGGAATACAGTCCGTAGACAATATTAATTGGGATATGGATGGTATATTATTAACCAATGCAGGATTTCAAGAATCTATGTATAATACGCCAGAAAAACGACAAGAATTAGGTAAAAGTTTTTTTAAGACTTTTAATGGCAAAAATTGGCAAATTAATGCATTAAATAATGCAGTAAAAACTACTGGTATAACGGACCGACTCGGTACTCAAAGAGCACAAGTTTTTACGAGTAATTTTGAAACAGCACGGAATATTGTTAAAGAAAGTTTAGTACGAGATCAACAAACGGAAGAATTTGTATTAGATGTAGCAGCATCAGAAGCATCAGCAAAACAAGGTTTAGGTCCAGAGATTATTGCAAGAAAAGAAAGAGCGGCACAACAAAAAGCAGCCACTAAAATTAGCGAGTCTGATAAAGATCGAAAGTCTAGGGAATGGATAGCTCAAATTAGAGCAAGAACAGCTAGACGTGGAAGATTTCAACGAAGTGCTGAAATTGAAATAGGTTTAGTAAAAAAAGCTATGGATGAGTTATTTGCAATGTTTGGCGGTTCTGATGATTTTTATAGGACTGATTTTACCGAGCCACAAAACTTTAGACGTGCGGCAAGAAGAGTTGAAATTATAGAGAATCTAGCAAAATCAAGATTTACAAATGATGAAAAAAAAGAACTTAAAAATATATCTGAAGCATTAGCTTTAAGTAATCCCATAAGTAAATTAACTGAGGCACAGACCGGATTTTTAGATAGCTTATATACTGATGTAAAAAAATTCTTTGTTAATGATCTCACAGGAGTTGCAGAAACCGCTGCATTTGAACAGTTTAAAATAGCTGCAAGAAACATTAAGTTTGGTGCAACTCTATCTGAAAATGAAAAAAGATCTTGGGATAGAGCACATGGTACATTAAGACAAAAATTAGGACCAGTATTACAACAGTATAAAATATCTTTAGATACCATAGCGGCTAGATTTGAGTCTTTAGCTAGATTAAAAAATCCGTTAGTTGTTCAAGTCAGACTTGGTGGAGTTAAAGAAAATTTGAATAAAATTAGAGCAAGCCTACAAGAACGATTGGACTATATTAGTAACAAAGGTGTAGATATAAGTGCACCATTACCTACAACTGCACCTGAGCAATCAAGAGAATCTTTAGAAGATATTTTCCAATAAAAAATAATGAAAACAGATCTTGAATCTTTAAAAGACTCGCTAAAATTTAGCGGTGAAATATTCGCTGATTCTAGAGCAGAGGCGCAAAAAGTTTTAGACTTTTATAATAATAAACAATATTCTACCCAAGAATTAAACACATTAGAAACAAGAGGGCAACCAAAAGAAACTTTTAATGTGATTAAATTGTTTACCAGATTATTGTTAGGTTACTATTCAACTGTTACTAATGCCATAAATATTGCACCAAGACAATATGCAGATATTGATACAGCTGCTATTTTAAATGACCTAGTTAAATATGTATTTGAACGTAATCAGCTAGAATCGGAACTAGACAAAGTTAAATTAGATGGTTTAACCGCCGGTTTAATGTGCGCATATGTTGATGTAGTAGATACAGATATAAAAGATCAATTTGGCAGAATAATAAGAGATATTACAGTTGATCACGTACCAGTAGTAGAAATTTTATTAGACCCAGAAAGTATCGCAGAGGATTATTCTGACGCTGAGTATATCCATAGATTTAAGTGGTTTAGTGAACAAAAATTAAAAAAGCTTTTTCCAAAAAAGCAAAAAGAAATTTCTCAACTAGCTGAATATGAAAATTGGACTGATGTAGATCAAGCAGAATATGAACTTTTTTATTCAACTAGATATGTTGGTAATACTGAACAAGAAAATTTTTATCTACTGGTTCATACCATAGTTATTGATGATAAAGGTAAAACTTGGTCAATTTTTTGGGTAGATGAAACAGAATTATTTAGAGAAGAAATAACATTTAAAGAAGTAAAATTTCCTTATCGGGTCCAAAAAATTTATACTGGCACTGAAGTTGGATACTATGGGATCTTTCGTGAAGTAATAGAATCACAAAGATCAATAAATCAAGCAGTTGTTAAAATCCAATTATTAGTTAACACGCAAAAAGCTTTTGTTGAAGAAGGTGGTGTAGAAGATATAGATGAATTTACTAATTCTTTCAATCGAGTTAATGCAGTAATAAAAGTACAAAAATTAGCTAAAATTAAAGTAGAAAAATTAACTCAAGATGTTGTAGATTTATACATTATTATCGATAAAGCTTTCGATAGAATTCAAAAAGTACTCGGTGTTAATGATAGTTTTCTTGGCGCAGCTTTTGCTAGTGATAGTGGTAGAAAAGTAAAATTACAGAGAGATTCCACAAGATTAGCACTTAGATATGTTTCAGTACGTATAGAACAATTCTATAGGATGCTTGGTTGGGATATGGTAAATCTAATGAAGCAATTTTGGACAGCGGAACAAGTAGTATTAATTGCTGATGAAGTTGCCGGTGATCGTTGGATTGCAGTCAATAGTCCATTAACACAGTGGACCGGTCAATTTGATGCACAAGGACAACCAGTTATGGAAGTTGTTTTTGAAGAATCTATTAATCCGAATACAGGAAAACCGGAAGTTGATGAAAATGGTAGAATAATAATTGCACCAGTCCCAACTGCAGAAACAGACATATCTTTTACAGACGTAGATATATCTATAGATTCGGTAGCTTTTAATGATCAAGATGAAACTGCACAATTACTATTAGAAACCATGTTACAAGGAGTTATTGGACAGTCTTTATTGAAAGCAAACCCATCTGGATTTTTTACAGCTGCATCATTAGCTGTTAAAGGTTTGAAGTCTAAATATAGTCCAAACATAAGTGCAATTTTAGATCAAACAAGTGCAATGACCCAACAACCAGGTGTAAATGAAGCATTACAAGGACAACAATTTTCACAATCATCTCCAAAAAGTAGAGAATTAAAACTACCACAGAATACTAACGAAGGAATATAATGGCTAATGGACCAGTTGGAGACTTTGAAACAGATGCCCCTACATTACAATCAGAATTACCACCAGAGTTGCCAAAAAGTGATTTAACTATAAAAGTTGAAACAGCTAAAAGTGCTGGTTATTCAGATGAAGAAATAAGAAGTTTTTTAACTGGAAAAAATTTCGATCCTGCCGAAATAAATTTATTATTACCAACACAAGATGAACCAACTGATTTTGGTCCTATAGCTGAACCAGTTGCTAGTGAAATAAGTAGGTTACAAACCGCTGAAGATAATAGAAGTCCGCAAGAACAAGCTATTGATTTAGCTGATTTATTTAGAAACGTAAATGAAAAATATTCTACTGCAGCTAAATCAGCTGGTGGTTTATTTTCTGATCAATTAAATAGAGAAGCTAAGATAGATGTAGCAAAATTAAATCAAGCAATAGTTGCCAAATTGAACGAAAATAATTTGGATGCATTCATAGATCCAAACTCTGGTGAAGTAGCTATTAATACTGAAGAAGGACCTAAAGAGTTAGATTCAAGTATTTTAAACTCTATTATAAATTCAAAATTCGAAGGCTTAGGAGCTATTGCTGGCGGTATTGCTGGTGGTGCTGCTACTGCCGCTGCAATAGGACAAATTCCACCGTTAACCGCACTACCAGAAGAACTTTTTTCTATACCTGCTGGAGCCATCGCAGGCGGAGTAGGTGCTGCTTTAGGTAGGGGTGGCGATTTACTTAGAAATTCTTTAGAATTGAAAGAAGACATAGAAGAGAAATTTTTTGTAGACCAAATGATGGATGCAGGTATAATGGACTTAACTGTTGGTGTTTTAGGTGCAGGTATTTTAAAAACCGGTCAGAAACTTATGAAGCCTATAGCTAAGGCTTACGATTTGGTATTTAAAGGTAATAGTGAAGGAGCTAAAGAATTGTTACTAAAAAATATGCAAATGACAGAAAATAAAGCTATAGAATTGGTAGAACAATGGGAGAAATTTAATTCAGGAGAAATAGCTGGTAGAAATATTAATGAAAAAATTATTTCAACAGTGGTATCCACACAACCAGGAGCCCAAGTTTTTGCTAAACAAGCTGCATCAGTAAATCAAGAAGTTGCTTCTTCAATGGTTAGAGATATTAGTAAACGAGCTGCTAATTTAAATACAGCTATTCGGACCATTAAAGATGAGAATTTAGGTAAACTAGTAACTTCAGATTTAAAAGATTATACACAAGACGTTAAAAGTTATTATGGCGCAGTTAGAAAACGTGCGTCAGATGTAATTAATTCCACAGATTACAGATTTAATTTAAATGATTTGGCTGTTGTACCAATGTTAGATAATTTAAAAAAAACAGTGACAAATCCGGCACAACAAGAGCGACTGTTATTTTTAGCTAATAAAATTAAAACACTAACAGAGAATAGAACTTTTGGTGGCTTATTAGATTTTAGACAAGCTATTAATAATTTTAGTTTTGGACTTAAAAGTCAAGGACATGGTGTTAAACAGTCAATAACTAGGGTTATCAATAAAGTAGATAGCGAGATAGCAAAGGCAGCAAATACACATTTACCAGATAGCAAGTTATGGCTTGGTCAGTTTAATAAAGCTAAAAAGTCATATAGTAAAATGCTGTCAGTAAAAAATAATGTTATATTTAAAGCATTAAATAGACCCGGTATTACAGAAGCACAAGTATCAAAAATTTTTGGTAGATATATAGAAGCTATTGATGACGAGTTTATAAATGTCATGACTAAATTACCACCAAAAACAAGAACAAAAGTTGATGGTGCTGTGTTAGAAAATTTATTTGATAAGTATTCAATAGGTAGACCTGGTGAATTACAAGCAATTCAATTTCCAATGCTTAGTAATGCATTAAAAAATATACCATTTAATTCATCAGAGGCTAAAAATATAACCACTGTAGTGGAAGCCATGTCAAATGTGTTTAAAAATGATGTAGAATTGGGAGCTATTACTGGTCGTGTTTCAGTACCTGAATTCAAAAGTTATTTAATTTTAAATCCAGTAGCTAGAGCAAAATTTGAAGTAGCTGCTTCAGCATTTGATGCAATTAAAAGGAAATTACCAGGAACAAAAGGGAAAGCTTTAGCCTTAATTAGCAAGGTTGAGAAGGTGTTAAAAGACCCTTTAAAAGTAAAATCAGTTAAAGAATTGTTAAAAGATTTGCCAATAGTAGAACAGCCGAAATTTGAGAGTTTAATGGGTCAATTACAAATAGAGCTAGCTAAAAGACCTCAAAAAGAAATAGAACCAGATGAATTTTTTGCATTTAAAACTTCAAAAGCAGATAATTTAAGATTTTCTACTGGTCAACTAGGTAAAGGGATATATTTAACTGAAAAGGTGGCTAATCCAGATGTAACTAATCGAGGATTTAATATTTTAAAACATAAGGTTAATAGAAATACTCTAGCCACTATTGAGGATATTTCCACTATAATGGGTCGTCCAGTAGATTTTGCCCAAATAAGACAGGATCCAACTATAGTTGAGAAGTTGAGGGAAAAAGGAATTACTGGTATTTCTACAAACGGACGAATAATGCTATTTAATAAACCAAGTACAGCAGAAGTCTCTGGTACGATTCAAAATAAACCTTTTAAACCACCGGCAAGAAAAGAATTAGCTGAAAGTAAAAGATTAGAAGTAGATTTTCAACTTATGAATCGCGTTGAGAAAGGACAAGCAGAGTTACAACAGCTTATTGATGAAATGTCTAATAGGGAATAAAATGGACAATGCTGAAGTTATGCATAAACTCGGACAAATTGACGGTAAATTGGATAGATTAATAAACAGTATTGAGTTAGTGCAGTCAGATTTAAAAACCTTAGCAGAAAAACAGCAAAATGATAAAAATTGGTTACATAAACAAATAGTTAAGAATAAAGAAAAAGTAGTAGAATTAAAAACTAATCAATCAGATTTTAAACTGTGGTTAAAGCTATGGGGTAGCGCTTTTATTGGGATTATGTTATTAATATTAAGAAAGATTTTTTTCTAATGGATAAACAAAAATTAACAGAAATACAAGAAAAATTAAAAGAATTAGATTTATACTCTGGTGATATAGATGGTCTGTATGGCGAACAAACTAAATTAGCAATTTTATTTTTTCAACGGTTGAATCCACCATTAACAGTGGATGGTATCGCTGGTAAACAAACTAGGAAAAAATTATTTATAAAACCAATAGATAATAAGTTTAGACTAGACTATTCTACTCAACAAATAACAAATAAATTCGGATCTCCAGGTAAAAATTTAATCTATTTAAATCTTCCATATTCTATGAAATTGGCATGGAATACTGGTGTAAAAATTAACAGATTTATTTGTCATGAATTTATTGCTCACAGACTAGAAGCAATATTTAAAGACATTCTTGATATTTATGGTAAGGAATATATTGAACATTTAGGTTTAGATCTATTTGGTGGTTGTTATAATAATAGATGTATTCGTGGTGGGAATAAACTATCTACTCACGCATGGGCACTATCTATTGATTTAGATCCGGTACATAATCAATTAAAAATGGACAAATCAAAAGCTAGATTCGCAGATCAAGAATATAATGTTTTTTGGAGTATTGTGGAAGAACACGGTGGTTTATCTATGGGTAAATTAGCTAATTTTGATTATATGCATATTCAATTTATTAATGGAGTAGAATAAATGTTTGGAGTATTCGGTAAATTAGCCGGTAAGTTACTTGGCACAGACAAAGCAATAGAAAGTACGATTCAAGTAGCTAAAGATGGTTTAGATGCTTTGATTTATACAGAAGAGGAAAGAGAAACTAATGCTTTAGTTGAAAGGGCTAAAGCTAGGGAAATGATTGTGGACTGGTTAAATGCTACACAAGGTCAAAATTTAGCTAGACGATTAATAGCTTTATCTATTACTTTTGTTTGGTTAGGTTTAAAAGCATTATCGATGTGTTTAGCTGTTGTTGCTATATGGGTTAAAGATTCAGATAAATATTTTGAATCCGCGGAAACTGTACAGTCATTTGCTGAAACAATGACCGGAGCGATGATGCTCATACTTTCATTTTATTTTGCTGCACCTCATATGGGTATGATTGTTAAAGGTGCGATGTCAAAATTTGGTACAAAGCAGAAAATTAAAAAAGGAAATTAATGCCAAAAAGTCTAGAAGAACCAATGTTACGATTTTTTGCGTATGGACACTTACCGGATCATTTACGTGAAGTATCTAGAGACTTTCATGATTTAGCTTTAAATATGGTGCAAAATATACCAAGAAATCCTGAAAGAACCGTAGCATTAAGAAAACTATTAGAATCTAAAGACTGTGCTGTTAGAGCTAAATTATAAATTTATAATTAATTTATCTCTAAAATGACTCCAGGATTGAATAATAATTTATTAATATGTTGATATCTAGATAAATTATTATTCAATCCTGGCATTATATTTTTAGTCAAATTTTAGAATACGAACCTTTCCTCCACAACATCCATCATATTTAATTGCGATTTCTACTGCTTTTTTAGCGCTAGCACCCATCTCCATAGCACCTAATGCAATTTCAAATCCTGAACCTATTGCATAGAAATCTGTAAATATTTCTATAATAAGTCCAGTGAAATTTACAATATATAATCTAATAATATTTGTTTTTACTGCAATAAAACCATTAAAATTATCGTTGGGATTATTATTTAAATATTCACAACGCAGTTTTAAAGTGGTCATAGTATGAACATTATCAAGATAATATTGTTTAAATAATTCACTAATACTAGGACATCCGCTAGCGCCACCAAATAATCTAAAAGTCTCTCCAGTCTTAAATGTTCCACTACACTTGAATGTTTTTTTTACTTCGCAACACACAACATTATTAGCAGTTACACGTGAATCAGCAGCAAGTTTACCGTTCCTATAACATATTATTGTCATGATGTACCTATAATATAAATATTTGTTTAGTTTCTAACAATCTAATGGTTTTAATGCACATAGATTTATCAAATGATCCCATATGACAATTATATTTTTCTAGTCCTAAATTATGTGCTAAAAATTTATATGCAATACCTTTTCGTTTATACCAAGTTTTAGGAAATTTTCGTTTATCACCTATTTGACTAAGCAATAATTTATGCGCGGCCCGCCTCAAACCCCTCAATTCTTCATTAGCTAAAGTTCCAAATGGAGTAATTCCTTTAGGACTATATTTGGAATGCTTTTTATGGCATCCAACATAAGCATCACATGGCTCACATAGCCAGAATTTATGGTGTTTCCATTTATTACCACCATAAATTTTATCACCGGTTGTTAATTTTGCTGTTTTATTACAATAAGGACAGATTACTTTATCTTTCATAGTTTGAAAACCTCACTTCTTTGTTTTAATATTATGGGATTTAAATCGTTGTCTAAAATATTGCATAATTGATTAGTACTAGTTATAATATGGGCCCTACCACCAGACTCAATTATTTTATTTATGTGTTGTTTTTGAAGTTCTGATACTACATCTTTTCCATATTTGATTTCAAAAACATAAAACCTACCTTCAATACATGCGATAATGTCTGGAATACCGCTAGTACTTCCATGTATGATGTTAATAGCATAAGCATTATATTTTTCTTTTAGCATTTTAAGTACTACAGTTTGTAATAGATTTGCCATTATTTATCTCCCCTCACAGTTACATATCTAGATAAAAATAAACTGTATTTACCAGTTTTAGAATCTCTAGTTATACTATTATATTTTGCCTCTATTGTTTTATCTAAATAATGATCCTCTGATAACGCTCTATCAAAGTCGGATAAACCAGGACCGATATTGACGTTAATTGGTAATTCGTCAATCTCACCTTCACAAGTCAATGAACCTATCATACCTTCATATTTACCTTTTCCTGGCACTATATCAATACATTTTAAATCTACTGTTTTAATAGGTTTTAATTTTATCCAATCTATAGATCGTTTAAATTTATAAAGATGTTTTGAATGCTTTAATATTACACCTTCATAACCTAGTCTTAAACTGTGGTAATAAAATTTATTCATGTCATTAATATTAGCTAATTCAAGAGTATAACCAAGAGCCACCGGATAATCCAGAAGATTCCAACTAATAGTATTCCGTAATAAATTATGTCTATTAGAATAAATTTGATTACAATTAGAAGATAAAAAATCTGGCATATGCATAGCATCAAATAAATAACATATAACATAATCATTAACAATAGGGGTCCCATGAATAGCAGAATTTACAATTCCGCTAATATTAGTTCTATCTACTTGTTTACCCTCATTAATTGCTAACTCACCATCTAACATTATATCATCTGATATTTTTTCTATTTGTTGTTTTAATCGTGGAAAAAGAAATTCTTTTCCATTTCTAGTTTTAAATGTGATTTGTGTCCCTTGTTTAAGTATAATTATTCTCACACCATCATATTTTAAACCTCCGATTACTGGAAATTTAATTTGTTCTATTTTAGCAGATTTAGCTAACTGAACTTTAAATTCTGGAATAAAATCAGAACCAAATACTTTATTTAAAGTTTTTACAGATATGCCGCAGCTACAATTTTTTTTCAATGCAAAAGACATCAAATATTCATAATTATTAGCTGTTGCAAAATTAAAAATATTTAGTCTATTTTCTGTGCTATTATTAGGATTTTTACTAAGTTTATTTAAAAAATCTATTAAATCTATTTCCACTTCTTTTTTAAGTTTAAAAGAAATTAAAGATATATTTTTTACACCAAATTTAATATTTGAATTATAAACCAGTTTTAAAAATTGTTGCTCTATTTCTGTAGCTGTTTTTAAAATGTTTTCTTTTTCTGATCTAGAACTAACATTTTGTAATCTTTCTATTAATTTCATTTTACTCTCCAATTAAAAGATTGTTTAATAATATCATTGAATTTTCTTGCGAGTTTTGTACTTAATTGTTTTTTTGCTACTTTTCTAAAATCTTTTAAAATATTTACAGGCATATTTGGATCAGCTTTTTTTAAATATTTATATTTATCTGATCCTTTTAATATACTCAATAAACCTTCTGGAACAACTACAGTGTTTACAAAAAACTCAGATGAATCATCAAATACAGAAATTGGTAATTTATCAGAATAATCGAATAGATTAGATAATTTATTACGCAGATCTAAAGGCATTTCTTGGCTAAGAAATTCTAAATCTGGACACCCTTGTTTTAATAAGTCAAAAACAAATGTCATTTGACTATTATCATTCCGTAATACTTCTAGCCAAAGATCTTTTAATAACCATCTAAGATCAAAATAGCTTAATGTTTTTCTATCTCTATCTAATGGTAGATATTCTGGTTTAATATTATAACTAAAGTCTAAAATCTCATCTGTTACAAAAAGACCGTTAACATATATTTTTTTCTTTTTGTCTAAAATAATATCACCTTTTGAAGTTTTAAAAATATGCTGATCATCAGTTGGTTCTTGTAATTGTAAACAATTAGTTTTGATTTTAGCCCATTCTTTTTCTGTAATAGTTAATTGAAAAACTAAATCTCTTTGTAATTTATTGCTATTATCTTTTTCATCTATAACTAATAAATTAGAGTCATATTCTTGATTGTATCGTATTTTTGACTGCCAAATGTATGGACCATTAAATATTGTAACTGATCGATTTAATCTAGTTAAAACTAATAAAGCTAATTTAAAACCCTCTCCAAATTTACCAATGGAATTTTTTTGTTTATTCGAATAACCTAATATTAATGATTTTTTTTCTAGTGTGACATTGAAATTACGTATTGTTAAATAACCATCATTATAGTTTACCTCGTATTTTTTATGATCAATTGCATTTTGTAAAAGTTCTCGTACAGCTTCTTCAATTCCCCAGTCTGCAGCATAGTTTTTATTTATTGTTAGTGTGTATGATTTCATATTTTTATAATTTTATAGGTTCAAAAACAGAGTCTACAAAATTTGTTTTATTAATAGAAACAGTTTTGTAAACTTGATGACTTATTGCATTTTTTACCAAAAGATAGTTAACTTTTATTGACTCTTTTCTATCTGGATGAGTCTGTCTAGCACGTCTTTGGGAATGTTTTGCAGTTGAAAAATTTTGTGAGTATATAATTAGATGCTTATAAGTAAATAAATTAATACCTTCTGCATAAGTAGTTGCTTGTAATATTTTTGCTTTTTTAAAATACTTTTCTAACTTTATTTTATCAGCTTTATATTCATACATAATAACTACTTCTTTACTGTCTCCAAATATTTTTAAAATATGGGAAACTTTTTCATTACTACACAAATCTATATATTCATTTTCTACTTTTAATACACCCCCCTCTAACATATGTAAAGCAAAACGTAATTTCATACTAGTATCACAAATTAAAGTATAATCTTTGCCGTTATTTTCAAAATATAATACTTTATCATTTAATAGAATATTATAAACGTTTTTTATTTTTGGAGTTAAATCAATAAAATGTACTACATCCTTTGGTTCTTGTTTAAAACCCAAGTCTTTTCTAGTAGCAGTTATAAATAAATGACTTACATCTTTTAAAACTAATTTTTTATCTACCGCTTTATAATTTTTCTTATAAACACCTCTGCCAATAAAAATTTGTTTATAGTCGCCATTTTTATCTAACTCGGCATATTTATTATACCATCGATAATAATTTTTAAACTGCATCCAAGGAGACCAACTACTCAGGGCTAATTGATTAAACAATAAATATGGACCTTGTGCATATGGTGTAGCACTCATGAACACAATTGGTTTATTAATAGTTATTGTAGCAATTCTTTCCCACATTTTTGATCTTTTTGGCGCTGAACTTATATGAGCATGAGCCTCATCTAATATTATTCCTTGTGGACAATTCCGTATTTTATGCACAGAATGATAATTAATTACTTCAAAAAATTTACCAGGACTGAACATATTTAAGGTCTCTAACCAGCCCTTTATAGCTGCTTTTTTTGTTATGACTAATATTTTATCAATTTTTTCTAAGTCTTCAAAAATTAAAACCCCACATAAAGATTTTCCAGTCCTTTCTTGCCCAGCTAAATACACAAGATTATATTTTTTAATTATTTCTACGCCCTTTTTAGCTATATTTATTTGGTCTTGTCTAGGTTTCACTAATAAACCTCTATAACTATTATTTCAAAAGTATCAAAAAATCTCCGTGCAACTTTTTTACTCATTTTTTTCCCTTTTAAATAATGTGAAATTTGTATAGGTTGAACAGTTAAAACATCATCAGATAAATTTTTAGCTAATCGATATTTAGATGGAATATTATATATTTCCAATACATATTCTATTGCTTCTTTTGCAGTTAATTTATCCATAATAAGTAAAGGTTTTTACACCTTTTTAATTTTAAAGCATTAATCTTTTATCAGTTTTTGACTTTTTAGTTTTTTGAAATTGTTTAGGTTTTGATACTTGTTTAATACGTACAGTATTATTAAAATCTAAATCAACATCCGTGGTTAATTTAACTAAAAGTGCTTGTTCCATAAAATAAGTACCTGGATCAATATCTGGTAATTTTTTTGGACAATACTCATGGTAAAATTCTGTGGCTGATTTCATAGCGTTATTCGGATCATAAATGATTTTTTTTGCTTTTGCTGGACCTATAAGTGGTAAACCAGGAATATTATCGCTTGAATCACCTGTTAATATTTGTCTATATAAAAGCATAGTGGCTTCTTCCCAAGAAATTTCTTCCCAAATATTTTTAACATAATTATAATGCATTCCTGGTATTTGTTTTATATCTTTATCTATACCACAATGAATGGCATCATTTACAGTCATATCTGTAGCAATTGCATCATCGGCTTCATAACCGTCGATTAATTTAGCTTTATATTCGCTAATTAAATGCTCTTTTGCAGCCTCCAAAAATTCTGGCCGTTTTAAAGTCGCTCTATTACCCTTATATGGTTTAGTTTTTGCCACTTTATATCTAAAATTATTATCACCAGAAATATATATCCTCATATAAGATATTTTTGATTCAGTAGCGATATTAATTAAACATTCATCGATCAAACTTTTTACTGCACCTTCATATGTTCCGTCACAAACTGCGGAACATCTATAAGCTACAATATCACCATCAACTGCAAAAATTTTATTTTTTTCCATTTTTTATATTTTAAAAGTTAAATTTTTGTGTGTGTTTACCATTGGACACAGCACTATTATTAAATGACTGTTTTATAATGGTATATCGTTTTCTTTATTAGTATATTTTTTAACTGGCTGTGGTTCATCATTCATTCTACAGTCTAATGCAGTAACTTCGTAATTTATTTGTTCTTTACAAAAGTGTATTGCAGAGTCATATGCTTTTTCAGGTGGTTCATTTGGATCAACTGCAACAGACACCTCACAAGTAAAACTAACATTTTCATAATTACCTATATTTACCAATCTAGTAACTTTAGCTCTCATTTCTTTTATTACCATTTTATTTCCCTTTAATTAAATTATCAAATTCTTCGTGATGCTTACAAAATTCACATACTGCATGTATTTTTAACCATTCTGAGCTACCCTCACTACAGCCCCATTCGAGTTTAAAAGAATATGCTAATGCATTTATGCAGCGATCACATGCATTAGCGGAGATTAAAATAGCTTCAGTTAAAGTATAAATATTACTTTTTACCATGGCAGTAACTAACTGCTCATTCCAACGAGCTGTAATAGATACAATTTTTTTCTCACAACTTTCATGCCAAATTTTTGGCCATGTTAACTTTAGTATTTTTGGCCAAAACCATTTCCAATTTTTTGGTTTTAAAATATATTTATTAGTTATTTGAGTACTACCACATTGTAAACATTTTCTACCTTTTTTACTTGGCAGCCATTTAAAAGTATATCTAAGATATTTTGATTGATGTTTACAATTTATTTGTTCATCGTTAGTTTGATAAATGGTGCGTGTTGAAACAGTTGCAGTTTGTTCATTTCGATACCGGAATTCTTTTGGTTTGTCTTTTATAGAACCGAAATATTTATTACCATAATAATCATCATACCAAACAGTTTTTAATTTATCTCTATCTATTATCATTTTTAGTACCAAAATATTGTGGTTTAGCATTCAAATGGATTAAAAAAGCTATATTAGTAAGTAAATGATCCAAATGAGATAATTTACTCTCTTTATCATTTTCTTCTCCGTTACGCCATTTCTCTAAATGTCTCATCGCTGCATCTACATATCGCTGCGGGTCTTCAACTTTTTGCCAATTATTTGGTTTATATTTTTTTGCCCCGTAAGTTAGTACTTTAGCTAGGGCCTTTAAAGCTGATGGCGGTATTAATCCGTATTGCAATTTACCTTTATCAAATTTCATGAATTCTTCTACAACTATTGTTGTTTCTATTCCGAAATCTTCAATTGCTTTTTTACAATTATCACACGGAGGAAAAGAAACATATATAGCTAAATCTTTAAAATTTATGAGCGACATATTATGTATTTCTTTAAATCCCTCTATGGCAGCCACCTCTGCATGTATGACATGTGGCATTGTTTTGTTATTTATTTCACATGGTTCACCAGTTGGATTATAATTACATCCACATGACTCCACGCTATTTGTGTGTCTATTATAAATTACCGCACCCACTTTACGTTTTTTAGCTTTGGATCTTTCTGCTATTTTTAAAACCAATTTTACTATTTCTTCTCTAGTCATATAAGCCTCTTTCAGCTATAAATTCTAATAATTTTAATTTTGGAGAAATGTAATTTGGACCTTTACCAGTTCCGCTATATTTATCTATAACATTAATTTTTTCTTCCGTTTTAGTATTATTACTTTTACAGATAATAAATACAATTTCATGAAAATGTTCATTTAGTTTTAAATGCTGTATAATTGGTAAAACCACGTCAAATAAAATGAATAACATTAAAGTAATAACCTCTAATATATCAGATTTATTCGGTGGATACTGTTTTTCTACATGATTAATTAAACTTTTTTTTAAATATTTAACTATTTCTTGACTTGAAATAGTTCCAAAATTATTATCCATAAATAAGTTCCTAATCAATCTATTTGGAATTTCTAATTTCCATAGTATTCCAACAGAAACAAAAGTTATATCACCTAAAGCATCCAATTTATCCACTAAACTTTCAGCAACTAACAGCTCTAGCAATTCTTCTTTTAATAAATTTTTTGACAATTCGAAATTAAATTTTTGTTTATATCTTTTTTTATTCCAATCTATAACTTCATCTATAAATAATTTCATAAATTTACCTCGAATTTAATTGGTGTTAACGGTTTATAATCAGTTAATTTAAACATATCTGGATGAAAATTGAATATGGAAGCAGCCGGACCTATAGTATAATGCGGAACATTTTTGACTTTATTAACTGTATTAATCCTATGTAAATATTCTGTTACTCCTTTAGAATGATTATCATATATATGAGTATTTCCTAATGACATTATTAAGTTACCTGGTTTATATCCTAATTGATTACAAATTAATATTGTCCAAACAGCACAAAAAATTATGTCGCTAGGTAAACCTACCATTACATCAACACTACGTTGAAAGCATAACATATCTAAATAATAGTTATTTCTAACATTCCATTGGTATAATAAATGACAACACGGTAAGGTCAATTTTTCTAATTTATCTGGACGCCATCCAGATACAATATGTCTACGACTATTTGGATTATCACGTAAACTTTTAATTAAACATTCTAATTGATTTACACCATTCCAATCCAACCAAGCATTTCCATAATCTAAACTCAATTCACCATGTTCATTAGCAAAATTATCCCAATAATTACAGCCAAATTTTTTAAAATCTTGCACGTGTCTAGGTTTTTTCAACATTGCAGCCAGCTCGCCTAAAACACCTTTATAAAATATTTTACGGCCGCGTAATATTGGAAATTTTTTTAAGTCTATTTCTAAGCTAGTACCAAAAATAGATTTTATACCACCTGATCGTGATTCCGATGGTATTCCCGTGAAATTTATTTTATCCACTAATTTCACATAATCTTTTTCATATTTAGTTAGTTTCATTTTTATCCGTAGTTTTTGGTTCAAAACATCCGATATGGTTAGATTTTAGAGGCAATAGACATATGGTAATTATCCCAAGTTTATTTTTTGAAGATAAACCATTATTTTTACACCTTTCAAAATTACATTTATATTCCTTCGACATTTAATTCCTATATTTAAAGTATAAAAAACAAGCCATAATTAAAAGAAATAAAAGTAAGCTTAATTCAAATATAACTACCGCTTTTTCCATATTAATACCTATATTTCATATTGATAAATAAATTCATCTTTTTCAATTTCACCTAAGTTGTAGCCAATTCTAACATCTATAGGCATTGGTAAGTCTGGGATTAAAACATAGTTACCCATTTCTTTCCAAGCATTTAACATAGAATCACCTATGATTTTTGCCATTTGTTTATAAAGTTCAGGAGTATTTGGACATGTAAATAAATAATCATCATGCTTTTGATTTCTAAGTTTAATATCTGGACTTAATTTAGCTAAATCTCTAAGCATATAATGTAGAGCTAGTTTAGATACCTCTGCACCAAAGCCTTGAATTTGAATATTCATTTGATCGGTGATTCTTTTAGCTAAATATCTACGACCTAACGGTGTTTCCCAAGGTTCGTGCCGTTTCCAGGCTTGGATGCCTTTTTTTTGCCAGTTATAAACAGTTGGCCATGAATCTCGCCAATTAAATCTAATCTTTTTTGCTTCTTGATCAGTAATAATTATATTGGCTCGTTTTATAAGCAGTTGTTTAAAAACCTCTATACCACCTCCATATAAAAAATGAAAATTAGCAGTTTTAGCTATTTGTCTATTTATGCTCTTTTGTTTTAAATCATGAGGTGCAGGCTTAAGAAATAATAAATCGGCAGTATAAGAATGTAAATCCTTTCCCGATCTAAACAATGTTTCCATTATCGAATCACCAATAACTGCGCAAGCTCCACGCATTTCTAGTTGGGAAAAATCTGAATATCCCATTACTAAATTATCTTGCTTTTCAACTCCAAAACAAGATTTTACTGTTCTAGGTGGTTGATGTAAATTTTGATCTTTACTTATTAATCTACCAGATCTAGCTGTCGGAGAAAATTTACCATAAATACATCCGTTTCTTTCTGTATTTAAGAATTTATTTAAAAAACTGTTTTCTTTTAATAGCTTTCTTTTTTTTCTAACTATCGCAGCTTTTTCATTACCTTCACTAGACATAGTAGCTAATGCTAAATCGTCAGACTCATCGCTGTCCAAAAATTTTCTGACTTGTTGCCAACTATTAACATTTACAGAATCTGGAATATCTAATATACCAATCTCGATATTATTGTATTTTAACTTATTATGAATTGCATTTATATCAATTGGTAAGCCATTATTTTGGAAATCTAAACAGTATTTTAAAATTAATAAATCGAGTTGATAATTTTGATCAGTTACTAAATATTTAACGGTATCCCAAAGTTCTTGCAAAAAGATCACATCCATTTCTGCATATCTTAATTGTTCATCTGTTAAGGTTTCTGCCGACCAATCAGATGTTTGTAAATCTTTTTTATTTATGTCACCATAATCTAATTCACTATTTAAATATGAAACTAAACTTTTTAAATCAAAATCTAATTTACCATAAAAATGTAATCTTGATAATAAAAGTGTGCAATGAATCTCTTTAGGTATCCAAGTCAATCCACCTACATTAGCTTGTAAAGTGGTAATATCATAATGAGCATTTTGCATTACAACTTTACAATCATTTAATAACTTTATCAGCCTATAAACTTCTGGTCGTCTTATTAAAATAGCATTTTTCCAACCTTTTTGATAGAATTGAGCCATTTCAACTCTACCATAAAATCCATCGGTTTCTGTATCAAACATTATATACTCATTAATATCTAATACTTTTTCTAAGTCTTCAAAAGATCCTATCATAGTTTTATAGGGAAACTTTTAATTTCCCTATATAATTAAATTAGAGTTTCATTTTTCTAGTTCTAGGTTTATTTACTGGCTTTTCATTTGAGCCGGTATTTTCTTCTGTCGGTTTAGCCGTAAATTTATTCTCTTTTTGACTAACATAACCATCAACTTTTTTAAACCCAGCATCAGCAGAATAAGGCACAAGTTCTGTTATTTGTATTTTATTTAAAAATAGACTAACTCCACAAGTTATCTTTTTGCCTTTTTTCCTTTCCCACCTTTTCAAAAGACCTTGAATAGAACCAATAGAACCATTGCCTATTTTTTGATTACTGAAATCAATAGGACCTTTATCTGGTTCACTGTCAAAAATATCTATTTGTTTTTTATTACCGTCTGCAAACTCGACCCCGGTTTTAAATTGAAAAGCCCATTCGTCATGCATATCTAGATCTTTAATATCATCTTTTTTAAAGTATATTATTGAACCATCTTCATCAATAAGTTGTTTACCTTTTTTATCCCTACAAATCGGATGATAACCTAATGACTTAATTTTAGAACCTTTTACTGGTTTACCTAAAACTTCATCAATATCATCTATCAACTGTTTTGCGTCTTCCCCTTTCAAGTATATTGTGGCTTGGTATTGAAAACCATCCTCATTATAATTCGCAACACCTTTGCCATTAACCGAACACCAATTTAAATTTCCAAATGGTGTATTAACCCATTTCATATATTACTCCTAGTTAGTATAAACTTTATTACTTGCCCTACTAATAGCTACATAAAGCAATTTTAAATAGAGTTTATAATTTTTAATAAAACATTTATTTAAATCTAAAGTGTCTAAAAAAACACTATTAAATGTTGATCCTTGAGCTTTATGTATTGTCATTGCGTATGGAAAATCCAAACAAACAACAAAATTTTTAAAAGCTAAAAGTTCTCTCCATGCTTTTGCACGATTTTTAGCTAAAGGATTAGTATAATTTTTTTTCGACCAATTTTTAGGATCCTCCTTAGTAATAGAATTAATTTTAGTATTTACTAATACTACTCGTTTACTTAATTTTAAATTTAATAACTTATATTGATAATGACCAAAAATAACTGGTCTACAAAAATCAGTATAATTTTCATCTATTAAGTGATAAAACTTAATTTCTGAGATATTTTTTAACGTTTGCAATTCTTTAAATTTACTATTTTCTCTGCATAATTCCCCCTTAATAGAAGACATATTTTTAACTTTTTTGGTTATAAAAATTTTACTAAATATAAGTTCTTGTTTTAATGTAGGACTATATAAATGGTCGTATTCATTAGGTTTATTTTTATTAGCAATTGACTTATTATGTTTTTCAACTGCTTCGTTAGTATAAGCTAATAAAATTTTCGATTCTTTACATTGTTTATAACTTTTTATAATGTTAACATTCCTAATTAATGTTTCATGCGACCTTTCTATTTTAACCAATTTATTATTTATACAATCATTTATAGTTTTTAAAGTTTGTTGTAGCTTATTTTCTTTACTTTGTCTATAAATTTTAGTTAACTTTAACCAGTATAATCCTTTTGGTTCTATAGTTGAAATATCTTTAACTGGTGGTAACTGATTTGGATCGCCTATATAAACTATTTTTAAACCAAATAATTCTTGTAATTCTAATAAGGTTTTAAAATCTTTACTACCTATCATACTAAATTCGTCTATAAATAACACCTTTATAATATCTGGATTTCTTGTCTGAGTATTAGTATCAATAGTATTTAAATTCAAAGCCCGTTCATTAATAGTAGGAACCTTGCTTAAATATGAATGTAGTGTACATAAATTATCTTTGTTATTTAGTATTGATTTTAATACATCTACAGCTTTATGTGTATATGCTGTCGCTTTAAAAGATATTTTATTTTTGACACAATAAGTAATTAAATTAGCTAAAATAGTTGTTTTACCAGTTCCAGCAATTCCAGTAATATACATATCTAAATACCCATCATTTAAAAATCTTTTAAATGTATTTAGAGATCTATCCATTTTAATTACCAAATTTACAATATTTTAAAGCCCATTCATAAAAATGTTTTGTTGGTTTTTGTGGTTTTTTATTAGCTTTTTTACATTCTTCAATATAATTTTTTATAGACTGTTTAAAATCTTTTTTTAGCTCTTTAAAATCGGAACCTTCAAAAGTAACTAAATCTTTTATATTTAATAATTTACCGTTATAATTTTTAGTATCTGGATTATATCTTGCATCTCCAATATAACTACCTTCTTTTAAAAATATATTCATTTTCTTTTCCATGTTTCGAAGTTATGTGTTGCAAATCTTTCGGTACTTGTACATCTCATCGTTCTTGATAAATCATAGTCAAACACAGTATAATCATAAGAATCACACATAGGCAAGTCTTTAAAGACAGTTGTCATATATACGATACTTATTTTGTCCATAAATTGACTAGCTATTTCAGCACCACCAATAAAAATATAATTTTTATGTTTTGATAAATCATCTAATGTTTCTATAAGTAATACATTAGGGGCATTGTAATTTCCGTAATGTAATACTGTTGATTTTTTAGATAAAACATAATGCATTCTATCTTTTAATGGGTGTTTAAATGTTTCGAAAGTTATACGACCCATTATCATATTTTGATACTTTGTCGTAATTTTTTTAAACCTTTTTAGATCATTTGAGATATACCAAGGTATTTCACCATTCATTCCAATGATGCCTTTTTGATTCCTAGCTAATATTAATGCAAACATTTTAATCCTGTTAAACTTATTGCTAAATCAATATATTTTTTATATTCTTTAATTTCATCTTCGGTATAATTATTAGATTGTCCAACTGAATTATATTTATTTTCCCAATATTCTAAAGAATGTTGTGAACAACCTATCCATAATTTATTACCATCTAAATTAATAAAATGCTTGGAACCTTGAATTTGTAATGGGCTTTTTTTTGATTTGTGATTTTTTAGCCTAGAAATACCAGATATCCGAGCATCTCCAAATATTTGAGCATCTCCATATATCCGAGCGTTTCCAAATATCTGAGCATTTCCAAATATCTGAGCATCTCTAAATATTCGAGTATTTCCATATATCTGAGCATTTCCATATATCTGAGCGTTTCCATATATCTGAGCGTTTCCATATATTTGAGCGTCTCCAAATATTTGAGTATTTCCAGATATCCGAGCATCTCCAAATATCCTGGTATTTCCAGATATCCTGGTATTTCCAGATATCCGAGCATCTCCAAATATTCGAGCATCTCCAGATATCCGAGTATTTCCATATATCTGAGCATTTCCAGATATCCGAGTATCTCCAAATATTTGAGCGTCTCCAGATATTCGAGCGTCTCCAGATATTCGAGTATCTCCAGATATCCAAGTATTTCCAGATATCCGAGCATTCCCATATATCCTAGCATCTCCAAATATTCGAGCATCTCCAAATATTCGAGCATCTCCAGATATCCGAGCATTCCAATATATCCTAGCATTTCCAAGTATCCTAGCATCTCCAAATATTTGAGCATCTCCAAATATTTGAGCATCTCCAGATATTCGAGCATTTCCAGATATCCGAGCATCTCCAAATATCCTGGTATTTCCAGATATCCGAGCATCTCCAAATATCTGAGTATTTCCAAATATCCTGGTATTTCCAGATATCTGAGTATCTCCAAATATCTGAGCATTTCCAGATATCCAAGCATTATCTGTTAAATTTTTAGCTGATTCTATATAACCACCTAAGTCATTTTTTTTAACATCATTAAAATCTTTAATAGCTTTTATTCTATAAAGTTTTATTCCGTTTAACTCTACAAAATCATCCTTTAATAGTTTATAATTCATTTAATCCCTTTAATTTAGGTTTATATGATTTAAATTTTTGAGGTTGTGAAACAAAATAGTGTAATTTTTCTATCCCATAAAAGAAAATATTTACACCTTTAGAAGTAGTATGCAATCGTTTAAAACCAGCAGATCTTATAGCTTTTATTAGAGCGGTATTGGAACCATTGTTATCGGTTAAAGCTAAATATAATTTTTCTAACTGATCAGCTAATAATCTGCCTTTTTCCCAGTCTTTTGCAAAATCAATAACACCATTTTCAATAGCTAAATCTTTTAATTCTGCATATTTTTCATGTTTCATATAATAAACTATTTGTTGGCTTGCTGGAATATTGTCAACTATTAATCTTTCTTTATCCTCGGTCTCTGGCGCTGTAACATAGTTATCCAAAGATAGTGTTTGTACCTGTGTAGCTAAATAAAAACAAAAGTCTATTATTTCTTCATTAATACGGTCTATAACACTTGATATACCACCCATATCATAAACCCACTTTTCCGTGCTTAGTTTATTTGGTGTTCTTACTAAACAAAATCTACGATCATCTAATTCAATTGGAAGTGGGTTATTATTAGCCGTTAATATAAAAGTACTAGAGTGTTCATAATCATAACCATCTTGTCTCATCGCACGTATCTGTAATATTGGTGCGCCTGTATAAGCCTTTAATTTGCCTAAAACTTCCTGTTTATCAGATATTCTAGTAAGTTTATTTCCATATTCATCTAATTGAATAAAATACTTATTGATTAACCAGCCATTATATTGTTCTAGGAAAACTTTACTTTCTGGTTTAGCTATATAATCAGTGCCTAATATTTGCCTAATTATATTGACAAATGTGTCTTTCCCCGATCCAGTCATACCAATAAAGTATAAAATAACTGGGCTATACTTAAATGTGGTTAGTTTTGTTTTTAAAAAACTTAAAATATAATTACGCATAAAATCATCAGGAACAAATGACTTTAAATATTTTAATATTGTGGTAGGTTCTTTGTATTTATTTGTATACTTAGTTGGGTCATTAAGAACTATTAAACCCTTAGTTTGCCTAAATAAATTGTATTTGTCCGTTCCAACAACTTTACCAAATTCTAAATGTGGTGCTAATATAGATCGATAAATCTGCTTTGTACTATCAAATTTTAACTCACTTAACGGAAGACCAAGGATTGATCTCAACATACTTAAAATACCCCGTTTCTCAGTAAATATCTTTACGTAAGGCACCGATGTATTAACTAAAATATAGAGATTTTTAATATCGTCATAAAAACTTTCTATTAAATCACCGTTAGTTGTGGTGGCAATAAAACCCATCTTTTTCCAATGTTGGTCATACTGCCAAATCGGTTTATTATCAATCCTAGATTGTTTATTTATCATCGGATTAATTATAGATGCTTTAAACTCTTTTTGACCTTTCGGTCTATCTACACCTTTCCATAAGCTATTTATTAAACTCATCGTATTTATATATAATTCAATACTGATACTTATATCTGCGCCTAATATAGCACTAACCTTACTTAGGTATTCCATTGCTCTACCTTTAGGCACGTCATTAGGATGTAAATGTCCTTTTTCAATATAAATGGGTAAATCTCTAAAAGAAAATGGTGTTAATATTTTAAATAGGATAGGGTCATACTTTTTATCTTCTACAAAATTCTTAACTAGTGGTTCTAATCGACTAGAGATTTTAGCTAATGTCTTCTCAATTGGCTTTGTATTGACATCTATTTTTTCTTTAAATATTTTTAATAAGCTAAAAATAGCCGGCGGGATTTGCTTTAATTCTGGGAGCTGTTCACAATCATTCCAAGACTCTTTAGTTTTATTATTCTCTAATGGTAAATATATACCTGCATTATCACTATAAACCTCTAATTGTATCTGATTGGTTTGTAATCTAAAGGTGCTTATTTTCGGTGTGTATTTATATATAATAGTACCACCACCCTCAGGTTTATCCTTACTTATAAAATGGAATTTATAATCTGGATCCAATTGTTTAAATATCTGGTAAGTATCCTCATTATCACAGTCCAATGCAATAATGCCGCTCAATTTACCAGTTAACACACTAGCTAACTTAACCCGTTTAGTGTTAAACTTATTAGAGAACTTACCTAGCCAATCATACGGAAAATTTGGTACAGTTTTTTTACCTGATTGTAACCTGGTTAACTTACCTTTTAATGGTACTGTATACCACCCAGCTTTTATAAATAGATCTATTAGCATCAGTCTATCCATTCACCAATAGGCATTACCCCTTTATATGTATGATCGTTTACAATTACTACTCGATCAGGTTTATCTTTTAACCAAGTAGGAAATAAACTATTGTGGATTATTTTAGCTGTTTCTCGATCTTTTGTTTTAGAACAGGCATCCAGATGTTTTAATAATTTACTTAATGTAGGTATTGAAATAGCTAGATTATTTTGTTTTGCTATTTTAGCGATTGGTACTCCTAATATATATTTTTTATACATAGAAAATAAAGTCGTTTTTTGAATCAAAGTGTAAGGTCGTGCCATGTTTATCTAATTAGTATAGTTAATAATAAAATTTTTAAATGATAATTTATTATAAAATAATTTTTGAATTTTGTATATAATTATTTTATAATAAATTTTTACTATGCTAACTTAAAGGAATATTTATGTATCTTCAGATATTAGAGCGTCTCCAGATATCCAAGTATCTACAAATACCCAAGCATTTTCAAATATCTGAGCATTTCCAGATATCTGAGCATTTCCAGATATCCGAGCATTTCCAAATATCTGAGCATTTCCAGATATCTGAGCATCTCCAGATATCCGAGTATTTTCAAATATGTGAGCATTTCCAAATATCTGAGCATTACCTGATATTCGAGCATTTCCAGATATCCGAGCATCTCCAAATATGTGAGCATCTCCAGATATCCGGGCATCTCCAGATATCTGAGCATTTCCAGATATCCGAGCATTTCCAAATATCTGAGCATTTCCAGATATCCGAGTGTCTCTAAATACCCAAGCATCTCCAGATATCTGAGCATTACCTGATATCTGAGCATTACCTGATATTCGAGTATTTCCAGATATCCGAGCATTTCCAGATATCCGAGTATTTCCAGATATCCAAGCATTACCTGATATTCGAGCATCTCCAAATATGTGAGCATCTCCAGATATCCGGGCATCTCCAGATATCTGAGCATTTCCAAATATCCGAGCATCTCCAAATACCCGAGCATCTTCAAATATCCAAGCATTATCTGTTAAATTTTCAGCTGACTGTATAAAGCCACCTAAGTCATCTTTTTTAACATTATTAAAATTTTTAATAGCTTTTATTCTATATAGTTTTCTATTTCTATATAGAATAAAATCATCTTTCAAGAGTTTATAATTCATTTTTAACCTATAAGAATAATTTTATTGATAAGTTACTATTCAAATTTAAATAGTAACTTATTATATCATAAATATTTATACAGTGTCATTAAAATATTCCGCATTACCAACTATTTTTGTATTACCAGTTATTTCAATATTACTGGCTATTCTAGTGTTGCTAGCTATTTCAACATTTTCAACTAATTTTGCATTACCAGCTATTATTGCATTATTTGATACTTTTACATGTTCTGATATGTTAGCATTATCAGATATGTTAGCATTATCAAATATCTGAACCTCATCATATAATGTTGCATTACCAGTTATTATTGCATTACCGTATGCTTTAACATAACCAGCTAACCACGCATTTTCAGATATTGTGGCATTTTCATAAACTTGTGCACCACATAATAAATTTACATTACCGTCTATTATAGCACTACCGTATACTTTAACATTACCGCTTATATTCACATTACCGCTTATATCTGCAGAATTGAAAATTTTAACGTCATCACTTATATTCACATTACCGCTTATATTTGCATCGTTATATACTCTTGCATTGCCGTATATTTCAACTTTACCGCTCACTTTTGCATCGTCATATATTTGCGCATTAGCTGATATTTGCGCTTTGCTAGATATTTTTGCTTTACCGTATACACAAGCATTGTCACATATCTCAGCATTATCAGCTATCCAAGCAAAGTCTTTTAGATTTTCTGTTGACTGTATAAAACCGCCTACTTCGTCTTTTTTCACACCATTAAAATTACATAACGCTTGAATTCTGTATAATTTTTTATTATTACTACCAATAATAAAATTATCTTTTAGCAATCTATAATTCATTTTTAACCTATAAGAATAGTTTAATAAATTGATTTAATATTAAAAATTTATTATAAAATAATTATAAATCTTTGTAACTGATTTAAATCAATATAAAATTACGATTATCAAATTACATATTACTGTCAAAAATGTCTAATTCTTTGCAATTGATCTAAATCAATATAAAATTACGATTACCAGATTACATATTACCGTCAAAAATGTCTAATTCTTTGCAATTGATCTAAATCAATATAAAATTACGATTACCAGATTACATAATTACGAAAGTCCGGTTCCGGTGTAAAAAATGCGGATTTTAAAAGGCTCATTTTTATCTTGTTATAATATAATTATGTAATTATATAATTATATAATTAATATTTTATATTATATCTAAACCTACTTATTAGTTATATCAATTAATGTTTAACTAAGATGCTCAGAATTGATTTAAATATCTTTTAGATATCATAGTATAGGCTTAAAATTATATTCAATTCCGGTTGCATATAATGACTTTTTGGCTAAGTAAAATCTGGAAAAAAGGTAAAAAAAAAGCTAATCAAATTAATGATTAGCTTTAAAATGTTTGATGATTACTATTTAATCAATATTGCAAGATACTAAATACTCTTCACACTCTTCTTTAGTAGCAAAACCAAGATCAGTTTCTTCAATAACTTTTCTTGCAACTTCAATTTCTTCCTGAAGTCTTTCAATATCTACAGTTGTAATTTTTTCTGCAAACAGATCAGGTAACAATTGATCTTTAGCTTGTTTCGCAACTCTTTGCTGTTTTGTCCAAAGTTTATTACCCGCTTTACACATGCTATTCAAACCGGTAGCAGACGATGCTTTGTTACCGAATTCAACAGCACTATCACCGATGATCGGCATAAAGCGTTTGAAGTAATAACATTTAATTGCTACGACTTCTTTAGCTTCATTTCTAATCACAACGCTTTCATTGCTTGAAGTGCTTTTTGAAGCAAGTCTTTTTACTTCTTCTAAAACAGACTTAACTTTTTTATTTTCATTAGCTTCTAACAACTCAATGATCTCAATAAATGCTTTTTTAATATTAGACATAATATACTCCCTTTAAATTTAATTTAGATAATGATTATTAATATGTCTATATTATACACATGTTAAAAGATGTATGTAAACATTTAATTTTTAATTATTTTATACGTATATTATATGCGTGCATGCGCGCGTGATTATATTATAATTTAATTAATTTGTAAACATTTATTTTTAATTATTTTATACGTATATTATATGCGTGCATGCGCGCGTGATTATATAAAAATGAAAAAGTATTATTATGTTTCGTTTAGACTTCTTAATGTTGATGATGAATCAATAAATGATATTCATACTATTGAAGTCGATGAGTTTTCAAACATTAGAGTAATGATT
>PJEL010000585.1_pt1 | contig 42436 bp, 69 predicted proteins | sample 1853271 | NCBI WGS metagenome assembly PJEL01 (sample SAMN08108733, study PRJNA415343) | Invertebrate metagenome, whole genome shotgun sequencing project. | host: Globobulimina | place: Sweden: Gullmar Fjord | collected 2015-08
ACTGAGCCGCAGGCACAACAACGTCTTTAGCGTCCCGGCGATTCAGGGGGAGACCTGCTCGCACAGTTGCTCCTATGGTGGATACGACGAGGGGCTCGGTGAGTTTGTCACTGACAAGAAGCACCGCTCAGAGCTGATGAAGAAAAAGGGACTAACAGAATACAATCCAGACCTGTCAATGAAGAAGCACAGGGATGAGGCAAGGTATATCAGGACCACCTGCAAGCCGGGATGTCCTGAAGCAAGGGCGGCAATCTCTAAAGAGTATAAGACCGCTACGGATAAGCGGCGGGAACGAAACGTGAGGGCATCCATGGAGAAGTCCTTCCGAGAATCTGACTCGCAATAACATAAAGGAGACAGACTCATGGCACAGTTGGATGAATCCTCATTTGGGGAACTCCTAGACGGGGCCGTTGAAGAAGCTGTCAGCGAAGTTGATGCCGTTGAAGGTGATGATGTTTTTGAGCCAGAGGATGTAATCGAAGAGGAACCTACGTCGGAACAGGACTCTGAGGACACCGATGACGATGAAGTAGAATTCACTGACGATGAAGCTGCTGATGAACCTGAGACTGAAGAGCTAGAAGAAGTGGCTAGGGCCACGTTCGAACAGACGGGCAATCCCGACGATTTGCCCCCTGAGCTTGTGAAGTCTTATAAGTTGATGCAGGCCGGGTTCACCAAGAAGATGCAGGAGCTTGGGGAGAGAGATCGCCAGCGCGATGAACTCCACCGCAAGGCCCTACAGAACCTTGAGACCCAGCAAAAGACGCTTGCTGTCGAGGCAGACAAGCGCCCTGCCAACCCTACCAACGATATGGCGCAAGCCGATATTGACAAACGGTATGAGGAGATCGGAGCGTGGCAGAGCCGTCAGGCTATCAGGGAGGCCGTGGAACGAGGAGAGATCCTTGCACCAGGAGCCAACCAAGCGCAAGAAGATCCACTAGAAGCGAATGGCTATACGAGGTCCGTTAATAATCGGATTCAGCTCATTGGAAGCCAGGACGGGTACAGCGAGGAGATTGGCGTAGCAATGGGCCAACTTACTCAGCAAGACCCGTGGTGGAACCAACAGGCGAAGACCGATGAAGGAGCCCTGAAGCTATTCCAATACGTTAAACAAGAACACGATGCCGTCGAGCTTAGGAAGCAAGCGGCAGAGTTAGAAAACGCGAGGGTCAAACGAAGCGCTGGTGCAGCCAAGCGGGCGTCCCCGAATCCAACAACTCAGTCGAAGGCAGTGGCCACGGCACCTGCTGACAACTTTGCCAACATGGGTTTTGGAGACAAGCTCGACGCTATCATCGGTGAGGACTTTGGCCCATAAAGGGAGTGATACTAGATGGCAGCGACTTCACGCACTCTATCTTATGATGCTCTTCTGACGACTACTGCGGACAAGATCCACAAGTCGGGTGCGATTCAGGATGCTATTAGCAACTCGAATCCCACCTTTGCAGAGTTCATGAGTAAGGGAAAAATCAAGAAAAAGACCGTTGGCGGAGACCAGATCCGCGTCGGCCTTATGTACCAGCATAACGGTACTATCGAGTCCTACAGTGATTACGATCAGATCGACATCACGCCGCAGGACGGGATCACCACTGCATACATGCCTTGGGCTCAGTATGGCGGAGCAGTTTCTATCTCCGGCATCCAGAAGTTCAAGAACATGGGCAAGGAAGCCATTGGCGACCTGCTCAAAGAGAAGATCACTCAGACCACCGCTGGTTGGAGTGAGAAACTGAATGCTGATTTGTGGGACACCGCAAATCTGGCTGGCTCTCACCCCTTCACCGGCAACAGCGCTAAGAACGTCATGAGTGTCCCCCTGTATATTCAGGGACTTGGCAGCACTAGCGGCGGCGGAGTGTCCACTGCTGATGATGACTTCAATGTTGGCAATATCGATCAGAGCGTCGAGGACTGGTGGATGAATCAGTGTAATGATGGCGCTGGTGCGACCACCGGTGCATTGCTGAAGCGAACCATGTCCACAATGTTCAACGACTGCTCTCAGGGCCCTGGTGGCACCCCAGACTTGATCATGGGCGACCAGAATGTTTTTGAGCTGTATGAAGCATCTATGCAGGACCAGGTACGTTATACCTTCAAGGATCAGGCTTCGTCTGGTTTTGAAAACGTTGCGTACAAATCCGCCAAGTTCATGTGGGACGGCTATGTGCCAGACGCAGAACTCGGTGCAAATGGTGTGCTCGCTGGTGGTGCCGGGACCAATAGTTCCCTGTATTTCATCAACTGTGGCACCATGTGCCTGTATGTTGGCAAGGATCACGATTGGAAACCTCGTGGCTTCCAGACTCCTGTGGACCAGGATGCCAGCACTTCCTTGTACCTTGCATATCTGCAATTGATCTGCGATAACCGGCGTAAGAATGGTGTCATCTTTGACATCCCTCTGGCCTTTAGTTGATAGGGAGGTGTAATAATGGCTGAACAGAGAATCCCCGCAGGACCAGGCAATCTTAGTCCTCATAGCGAGACTCGGCAGTTTTTGGCTGCTGGCACTATCGTGGCTAACACGTTCGTGACTCACTCGACCACTGGATACAGTGCTATTGAATGCACTGCCGTCCTTTGCCCGATTGGCATTGCACAGGAGGCCGCTGTTGCAGGTGAATGGTTCAATGTAACCGTTGACGGGTATCATGCGGCTCTCCTTAACAACGGCACCGATGTCGTTGCTGGTGACTTGCTGTATGCTAGCACCGATGGGAAAGCGCTGCCGCTTGCGGCTTCCGTTGCTACCACCGGAGGAGAGCCAGGAGCAATCGCACTTCAGGCTGATACTAGCACTACCTGTACTGGCGTAATGGTCGTCAAGCGAGCCTAGGAGAACTGAATGAGTCAAGTGCTTACAGGCGTATTGCAAAAGGTGCAGGATCTTTTGCCGAATCAGATAGGGACCAATCGGAGATGGTCACAAGCAAGCGTGGAGCGGCACATTATGTTTGCCGACCGCTTAGTACGTGAGCGCACTGAGAACCTTTATCATCAGCAGGAGATCAGCCTTGTAGCAGATACGCCTACGTACAGCCTTGATTCTGAGTTCATAGACATTACCGGAGTGGAGTTTTCCTATGATGGGTCTCTCTACGATTGGTATCTCAAGCCCGTTACGCTAGACGATCTGGATAAGATCAGTCTTAAATGGCGAAACGACACGGGCTCCCGGCCAGATTTCTATACTGTGCTGGGAGCCCTTGGGTCTCCATCATCGGTGATCCAGATATATAGGCCGATGGACGCGGCTGATGTGCAGACCATCCTGGTCACAGGCATCGGCATGGGGGCAGGGACGCTTACCTGCCAAGACGACATCCAGAACAAATGCCATGTGCCCCATGTTATGGCGGCCTTGCTGGCCAAGCAAGACCCGAAGCAGGCGGCTAATTGGTTTGGGCAGTTCCTCGCGGGATGCGATGTGCTTCGCAGGCGCACCATCTCCAAGACAGATAGAGGCACGATGCGAGTGGGGGTTGGCTGGTGAGCACTTACGGGACAATCCTAGATTCGTTCAAGGATCTTACTGGAGACTCTGGCAACTTCTTCCTGTCTGCGTTACAGATCGACAGGTTTGCCAACAGGGCACTGATCGAGACCTGTGAGCGGGCGCGGTACAAGGACGTTGCCAAGCTGATCAACGTCGTGAACGGCACTGAGGTGTACAGCATTGACGCCGAGGGTTACGACATCTTCCGGGTTGAATACGAGGATGTGAACGGCACGAGTATCCTGTATCCGATCACGAGGGATTCGCTTAGGCACTCCAAGCGTGATTGGTCGTACAGGACTGGACGCCCCAGGTTCTACTACCTTGACGAGTTGTATTCATCGCAGGACTACCTGTCAGTTGGGCTGTGGGAGATCCCCAGCACCTCTGTGACTGATGGCCTGCGTGTTTGGTATCACGCCTTCCCGACCACGGCAGACGGCACTGACGCTCCTGGGTTAGCCGCAGAGCTAGACATACCTGATTGGGCATCGGGAGCCGTGCTATATTACATGCTTCATCTGGCATACACGGCCGACACGAAGATCCAAGATCCGGGGGCAGCAGCCCTCTACATGATGATGTACGAAGATGTCCTCGACAGGCTGATTATTCGGTCTAGGGACCGCGACGGCAAGCGCTGGACCATGGGCTCCCCCTCTGGTCCCGACCGCAACGTATTGAACAGACTTCCGCAAAGGGTGCCGACCGTATGAAGACTAGCTTTGGCACAAGGGCATTCACAGGGCTTGACGTTAGCCGTGGCGCACACCTGATTGAGGATTCCTCTCTGGTCAGGTCTACCAATGGGTGGACTGACGAAGAGGGCGTCCTGCGCGTAGCCAAGGGTCAGGAGCGCCTGTATACGGGCTACGGTGACATCTCCTGCTTCGCCTCAGGGAGGCAACAGGGCAGTGATACGCTGGTGTGGATGGACGGCAATGATGTCTACGCCAACGGGGGCAAGGTTGGGGAGATCCCCGCTGGTGACGATATGTACGCGAGGGACTTTGATGACAAGTTCTATTTCATGGGCTCTACAGAGGAACAGAACTACATCTATGATGGTGATGTTGTTAGGCAACATGGCTGTTGGCAGTTGGACGAATATAGCACAGTAACCAGCGTGACTGATGCGGACACGACCACAATAGTTGGGATAACGGAGGCCACGCAGGCTGTTTTCACAATGACTGCGGGGCATGGCATAGTTGCGGGGATGCCATTCTATGTCAGCGGTTGCACTGGCATGACGGCGTTCAACGGCAGGATTGTTACTGCTCTTAGCGTGCTGGCAAATGATGTGACGGTTGACGAGGACAGCTCAGACTATGGCGCATATACAGCAAGCACCGGAACTGCTACAGAAGAGTCGTGTGGCATTACGGGAACATACAAGTATTATTTCGTGCCAACTGTAAAGTTTGCTGACGATTCGGTTATTTTTGGCAAGCCACGTGGTGTGACATTTGGCAGTTGGACAACTTATCTAACAGCAGAAGATACCTGGGATGCCGAGGCCATCACCCTGACGCCCGCCGACAAGGTTATTGTCCAGGCAAGGTTTAATCCAGACTTCGATTGTTCTGGCACTGTCGGGGTGGACTATACGCCGGGCATCAGGCTATACAGGACCAAGAGCAACGGTGCCGACTACTACCTTGAGAACGAGTGGTACATTGGCGACAGCGACCTTCCGCTTATAGGCTCAAACTACAATACAAATGCCTCATACAGTGCTATTGCATATAGGTCTGCCGTACACGACATTGATCTAGGTGCCGTGTATCTCCCAGGAGCTACTGACCACGAGGTTCCGCCACCTGCGTCCCTTATGGACCTTGTGGGCCAACGCCTGTTTATGAACGACATCAACAACCCTCAGCGCCTGTACTTTTCAGGGCTTGACGGGGTTGACTACGTGCCTACCCTAAACTACCTGCTGGTCCCTGATGTCATCACTGGCATCGGGTCTGTCGGTAGCATCTGCGTGGTCTTCTCTGCTGACCGTATGTGGAGGGTGTCAATGCTGGGTGGCATCCCGGACATGGACGAGATCGAGACGCCAGTGGGGACCGATTACGGGCGAGTGATGGCCACCATGGACATGGGGTTACTCTTCCTGCGTAAGGACGGCCTGTGGTCGACCAGCGGATCCACGCCCCCGATCAAGGTGTCCCGCAAGGCATTCCCGCTGATCAATGAGCCCACGACCATCACAGCGCATGGTGACATCGTGTACGTCGGTGACAGCAACACGGGCTACGTGATGATTCGCCGCGACGGCGGGCTCCACTGGCACGAGCACAGGGTGCAACACACGCTCGCTGACGCGACTAACGGACGCTTCTATGCCGCAGGTGCCTCGACGGTGTACGCGCTGTTTGAGGGCGACGACATGGCCGCTGACGTACAGACAAAGGACTTTACCAACTACAGCGAGATGCAGGTGACTCGCGCCGTGATCGACTATGCAGGGGACGATGTGCCAGCTGTGTGGATCAACGGCAATAGGCAGAGCGACTACGATGGGCACCCTGATGAGGGGTCAGCCCGACAGGGAGACCGCAGGTTGCTGCGCTTCTCCATCCCGAGGCTGATCAATCATGTGGTCAACATCAGGGTTACGATGTCCGGCAACGGGGCGCTATACGGCGCGTGGCTGGAGGCTGAATAATGCTGAGACTCAAGGCATGGTCATTGGACGCGATGCACAGGCTGACGGACGACATCGAGCGCAGGTTGCGGAGGCTTGAGGGCTCCAGCGCCGTAACGATTAGCGGATACACAATGACCTATATCGAGGACACGGGCAAGTTGACACTAACAAATGGTGACAAGGTTGTCACGTTCACAAAGGACTAGAGATGCCTCAGAACTATTGGTTTAACCTTGACATGTCCGTTGTATCGTACAACGACGAGAACATATCTCTGACGTTCAAGGACTCAAACGGTGATCCGCTTGTTATCACCGGGTGGCTCAACATGACCTATAAGGCTAGCGCCGCCTGGACCACTGATGTGATTGAGGTTGCTCACGCCGCAATGACAAAGACTAGCAGTGGGTCTGGATCTACCGACCGGGTTATTATCCCGATCTCTGCATCGGACAGTGCGATCACTCAGGGGCTTTACAACCATGAGTTCAGTGTAGAGATTGCCAGCCAGGACCGCACAATCTTCCGTGGGACCATCAGGATCTTAGACCGTGTCGCGGAGGTGCCATAATGGCTGATGTTTATCCCATCGCTATTGATGGAGCAAATTACGAGGTTACTGTATCTGCTGGTGTGTCTCCGCTGTCGTCCACGATCCAGGCCAATGCGGTAAACGCATCCACTGAGGCCAACGGAACCTTCGCCACCACGGGCAAGTATACGTTCCCGCAGGATCTCGACATCGACAGGAATCTCGATGTTGTCGGCTCCACCACTATGGGTGGGTCGCTTGTTCTCGACGATACGTTGCTTGTCGCTGGTACAGTTGATGCAGATGGTGATCTGAATGTAGCCCTTGACCTAACGGTTAGTGGGGATGCTGATGTGCTTGGCAAGATTGATGTTGGCGACAATATCATAATTGACGGGGCCGCGTCTATCGAGCATGGCGTCGGCAGCCCAGAGAGCGCCGTCACCGCAAACCCTGGGTCAATTTATCTCAATGAATCAGGCGGAACAGGCACCACGGTATATCTCAAGGAATCTGGTGTTGGCAACACGGGGTGGGAGCCAGCAACATCTGCAACTCTTATCCGCAAGCAGTCTTGGGGAATGCCAACTGCCGTGGGCACGCTTTCTCCAGATACATACTATGTTGGAGGAAGCTATATGTTTGCATCCACTGACAATGACTTTAATCCAGCGGCAACATATGGCACCGCCCTCGGATCATATGCGGCACATATCTTCTTCGTGGCGGCTGCTGGCGCAACTGACACAGAGATCACTGTTACCGGAACCACCATTACCGACGCAGGAGTGAGGACTGCATCTGACACAGAAGTTGTCCAGATAAATAACGCATCTGCTGACACATATTACGAGACCAATAAGAAGTTTCTCGGTCAGGTTAGCATTGAGAAAACCGCCGGTACCGATCGTCTGTTGAATTACGGCTGGTGTAAGTATTGGGACAACCAGAACCAGGACTTTACCATCAAGGGCGGAGAAGCAACTTGGTACGCCAATAATGCAGGTGCCTTCGATGTGCAACTAATCCACCACAAGGCCACTGGATGGACCTACAATGCTGGCGCTGCGGCGACACCACCTGACCCGTTGTTCAACATGGCCACCCTTCACGGGCCTGAGCTTAATACGGTTGCCAACGAGTATGGCGCGGTCAAGATCATTGATCCAGGTACGTTCGTTGAGGGCAGCGCAAACGAGGGCATCCTTGGGGCCATTGTCACGAGCGTAAACAATCAGATTCACTTTGGGCAAATGACCCTTAGCTTTAACGAGGAATAGAATGCCTGGAACGACTCTTGAAGTAACGGTGAACAACGGAATCGTTTGTAGCAGCCAAGGCGTCTACGATGTAGAGAACGGCTTTGGCGCTGTAGGCGACGGTGTAACCGATGACACCCAGAACATCCAGGCGGCGCTTGACGCTGCTGGTGTAGCTGGTGGCGGCATAGTTCTGCTCCCCCGCGCCGTGCATTACCATGCCCCAGCAGGGCTGACGGTTGACTACGACAACGTGACCCTTGTTGGCCGTGGTGTCGGAACCTCCCTTGGGTATGTTGACGGCATCACCTCGGCGGAGGTAGTTATCTCTTCCATCACAGCAGCAAATCCTGGGGTGGTTACTACGGCGGCGGCCCACGGCGTGGCCGATGGTAGCTATGCGTATATCTCTGGAGTTAGCGGGATGACCGAGGTCAACGACACGCTGTTCAAGATAACGCTGATAGATTCTACCTCGTTCAGTATCATCAACACATCTGCATACGCGGCTGGCTCTGGCGGTGTATCACAAAACGCACCTGAAGCCGGGACTAGCGGCAACATTATTATCACCGTGAATGCCGACAACTTCACCTGCCGGGACATCACGCTTAGTAACGGACCTGCTATTAACATTGGACCGACTAACGGTGCTCCTGTTTTGGCCGGGGCAACCGTGTGGGCGGAGAGTATTGACGGCCTTGAGTTTACAAACGTCCACTTCGTTGAGTGCGGCGGACCTTACGGACTTTCGTTCAGGGACACGGCCAACGTAACCGTTGACAGGTGCGAGTTCAGGAATATCAGCATCGCCGGTATGCTCGCCCTTGACACCTGCGACAACATCAAGGTCACTAATAGTGACTTCAGCGATGTCATCGGGCTCAATGTCGGGTATGACCGCTACCTGTTCGCGTCAAGCTATATCGGAACCTACTTAGACACCGGCCATGAATACTTCGTCAAGGGGATGCTTGTCGATGGATGCTCCTTCTGGGGGAATCCTAGCTGGGAGGGCATTGACTGCCACGGCGGCGAGGACATCAGGATCGTGAACAACTTCGTCACTGGCTGCCGCACGGGCATCGGCGTACAGAGCGCAGATTCAGCCGGGGCCATTGTGGTGGGTGACAACACCCTGAAGCGGTGTACGGTAGCCAACAACACGATCAGTCGAGGGCTGGCAGGCACGTCCCTATACGGGATCAATGCCACGGGTAGCGATGCTGGCGACGCTGGCAACGGGTTCCTGATGGAGAACATCAACATCCATGACAACACTATCGAGGAGATGGGCGGGACCGACACGCCGACAGGGGCGGCCATCCACCTGAAGCGTTGCTATGATGCCAATATCCACGACAACACCATTGAGTCATTCTCTCAGAATGGTGTCTATTTGGACAGTAATTGCAGTAGTATAAGGATCAACAACAACACCTTCAAGGATGGTGCGACTGAGCACTCAGCCGACACGAAGGTTGCCTGTATCGCCATCGACTCCGGCACTGGCGTCACCATTGAGCGCAATAAGATGATCAATAACGACGACAATATTGACTACTGGTACTATGCCGCAACAGGATCAGGGAATAGCGTGTCCGTGAAGGGCACTACGTTCGTGCATACTGGATCTACCATGCCCGCGATCATCAATGGAGGGGACGCGCTGGGCTGGTTCCACGAGCCGTTCGGCGTCACCGACTTCGGGGCAAACTCACGGCTGGCAGACAGTGCCGTGTACATCCAATACGCTGTGGATGCGGCTGAGGTGATTGGTGGAGGCTCCGTGTACTTCCCCTTCCCTGTAATGGCGCACACAGGCGTCACAGTGACCGATGTGGACGTAGAGCTAGTTGGACCAGGGGTACCATTGGACATCGTTGGTGGCGCTCCACGCGAGCTTAAGGGCGCAGGTACGCCAGAGGCGGCAGTGACCGCGCCTATAGGGTCTACGTTCAGGCGGTCCAATGGCGGAGCAGGGACATCTCTTTATGTCAAGGAAACGGGAACAGGTAACACCGGCTGGGTTGGAAAATAACTTTGCTTAATAGAGGAGAATAAACATGGTAGCACCGGTAGTAGGCGCGGCAGGGATCACGGCACTAGGCAATCTTATTGGCGGTGCGTATGGTGGTGGAGAGCAATACGATCCCGGCAAGATCCACTCTCGCTGGGCAGACCCTTATCAGGGGATGCTGTTCCAGGATCAAATGAAACAGGCCATGAGCGGTGGCGGTGACTTCGGCTTCGGGCAGGCGGCCAAGGCTGGCACCTCTCAGTTGCAACAGATGATGGCTGATCGGGGAATCTCCCCTCAGTCCGGTGTGGGGCTGTCTGCCACTGGAGACATGCTTGCCAACGCCATGTCTCAGGACATCGGCAACCGCAGGAACTACACGATGGGCTTGCTGAACACCACCCCCATGAAGCAACAGAGTGATCAGGGCTGGGAGCAGTTTAATAACGGGTATGGGTATGGCAATGCGGCTGACGCACTGAAGTGGGGACAAGGTGGCGCTGCCCCTGCCCCTGCATTTAACCCACCCAGCAACGCATGGGTCGCTAACCCCCAAGGGGGCAATGGATAATGGGTGTTCGACCGAATTGGGGACGCGGTATCGGGATGGGCTTAAGCTCTCTCGGTCAGTCCATGATGCAGAACGAGCAGAGGAAGCGGCAGGAGGAGCAGAGGGCGGCTGAGATTGCACGCATAGACAGGATGCGCCAGGAGGACATTGCCCTTAAATACCCATTCAGCGTAACTGCTCCGGGACAGGATTTTGCCAACACCATGCCTGGTGCTCCCTTCGGTGGTCTGCCTGGAGCGGCCGGGCCACTTGCTGATGCAATGGTCCCTCCTTCTGGTGCGTTCAGCACCCCGTCACAGACGGCGCGTGTGTCTCCTTCTGAGTACAGGCAGTGGAACAAGCCAGAGCCGGAAGCCGTTGAGCCCGATGCACCAGATCCGCTGTTCAGCGGGCCGTTCGGCCAGCCCATGGACCACTACCCGACGGAAGAGGAGATGGCTGAGTTCCGCAGGCAGGGCTATGGATGGAGCGGAACCAAATGGGAGACCGTGGATCAGGCAGACCCAAAGGGCCTCACACCAAACGCCGCCGCGAAGGTGCAACAGCAGACCATCGACGACCTTGCAAATGCAATGATGGGCTCAGTGCTTGAGACGTCTACTGCTCAGTCAGGCTGGGGCACAGGCGTATTCTCTCCACAGGCTTTCATCGACACTGGCGCAGATATTGGCGGAGAGTCTGGATACTACAAGGCAGACCTGATGAAGCCCGTCATCCATGAGTTCAAACAACTTATGGGGCAGCTCGATGAGGCTGGCAATCCGATAATGAGCCCTGACCAGGCTGCGTCTGACGCGATGATGGCCACATATGACAGGTTCCCCGAGCTGTTCCCAACCACAGAAGAGGACTATGTCGAGGATCTTGGCGTAGGCATGGATGGGTTCGACCCGACGAGGGGATTCAAGGAAGAAAAGTGGCAACCTGGGGACAACTGGACATCTGTCGATGACGCCAAGGTGATCTTCTCAAAGATGATAGAAGAGTCCGCTAACCCAGAGCTTACGTTTGGGTCGCTGGTCAATGCCCTCACTCAGTCGGTCAAGGACGGTGGTCCTGGGCTGACCAAGGATCAGGCAGTATCCATCATAGGCGAACTCGATGGCGAGGATCTTTCTACCGTGGCAGACATACAGCCCAACGAGCCAGCCGGGGCCAGAGAGGCATTCAGAAGCGCATACGGCGAGCCAGAAGCATTCAGGACCAACAGAAGCGGCATTCCTCAGTATCTCTTTCAGGGCACATGGTACGATGTCGGGGGTAGCCAGTAATGGCGTTTACGTTTAAGAAGGCACAGGAAGAGGAAGAGCCCGTTGGTGGAGAGTTTACCTTTACTCCGTCGGGTGGCCCCGTAGCGCCTGAGCCGGACCCAGCCATGCAGTTTATCCTGCGCAGGCCAGGCGACCCTGTTGCCAAGCCGTCAAGCGACAGTTATGGCCACACTATCGCCACAAGGGCGAAGGAGGGGTTGGGGAATATTGCCCTTGCTGGCATGGGCCATGAGGCGGCAATGGGTGGGTTCACAATGCCACGAGGCGACAGGCCCGTAACGGCACAACGCAGGCTTGCTGACGTAGGGGCAATGCCAGAGGTGCGCGAGAAAGCGTCCAGGGCCTCTGAGAAGGCAGCAGTAAGACTACAGCAGATGAGCCGCGACATCGGTGGCACGGGGATGTCTCACGACATTGCAGGTGCCGTTGGTAGTGGCGCAGCACCGATGGCTGGCGGACTGCTTGCTGGCTTGCTGGCAGGCCCCAAGGCTGGCGAATACACGGCAGCGTGGCTGGAGTCCGCCCAAGAGCAGGGGGCAGTACAGAAAGAGCTTATGCTCAAGTACGACATGCCCGCAGACGAGGCATACAAGAAGTCCCTGTGGGTGTTCGGTGCTAATCTCCCGCTCAACGCCCTGTTGAACAAGGGCATCATGCGCATCCTCCCCGATGAGGGACTGCTCAAGAGGCTCAAGGCGGCTGGCGGAACCAAGGCTATGGCCAAGCTGATAGCCAAGGAAACCTCTGTTCGCTCCGCAATGGAGGGTGTGCAGGAGGGCATTCAGGAGAACATCTCTAGCCTTGGCGTGGACAAGGAGCTTGCCCCGCTCAAGGAGACCGGCTACTCTGCCCTGTTGGGTACTATTGTGGGCGCAGGTGGCAACGTGGCTAGCTCTGCTCCTGCTGTTGCTGGTGCCCTTGAGGGCGGGATACCTCAAGACGCCAAGGCGATACCAACGCCACAGCCCGTGACGCCCACAGAGAAGGCCGCAGAGGCCACCCCTAGCCAGGACATGGACAACCCAGAGATCGTTGCAGGGTGGGCACAGGAGGCCCGTCAGCAGGCGCAGGAGGAGCGCGAGGCTGGTCGAGAGGACGTGGCCAACGACCTAGACGAGCAGGCGGACTTCCTTGAGGAAGAGGCCTACAAGGCCACGGACATCATGGACATGTCCCCAGAGGACCGGCGCAATGCCCCAATCGAGGGCGTGCCTTTCTCTGACATTGCGTCCAGATACCTTCGCGGAAAGATCACCATCAATGACCTGTTCGCTGGTATGCGAGAGGCTGTTTCTGGACAGACAGGTGCCATCACTGACGATGTTCTTTCTGCCACGCGAGCCAAGGTTGCCGCCGAGCGCAAGGCCGCAAGAGAGCTAGACAAGGCCAACAAGGGTGTCAAGGGATACCAGAAGGCCGACATGCCAAGCATGGACGCTCAGGCAATCTGGGCGAGGGCTCTGCCAGAGACTCTGTCACCAGAGGCCAGGGCTGAGTTGCGCACAGAAGGTGCAATTGGTGACGTTACGGCCAGCGCACTCAGGGACAAGCGCAGGACTATCGAAGATGTGGTGATGAAGCGCAGGCTGTCCACCATCAAGAACAACACCCAGCGCCTTGGCGAGATGATGGAGATGCTTCGCGGCAAGCTGGAAGACGACATGGTGGCCCAGATGGAGCCAGTCATGGAGGACTCAGGCATCAAGAAGGGATCAAAGACCGAGCTACTTCTAGGCGAGGTGCTTTATAACCTCAAGAAAACTGACGATCCAGTAGCGTTCTTCACGTCTGGCAAAGGGCAAGAGCTTTTCTCTCAGGTGCCCGTTGAGCAGCAAGAGGACTTTGTTATGACATCCCTGGCCATCAGGGACATCATGGCGGAGCACCTGTCGTGGCGTAACGAGATGGCAAAGAACTTTGGTGGCAATGAGTTTGATGGTCTGGACGCATACTTCCCAAAGAGGGAGAAGCAGGAGTCGTGGATACATGCCCCACTTAAGAGGTGGGAGCAGTTCTCTCGCCCAGCAAGGCAGGTCATTGGAGAGGACAAGGGTAGCGCAACTGTACGCTCCCCCCGCGAGCGCAGGCGCACGGGCAAGGACTACGACCTGGACTTCCGTGTGTGGTCAGTGATGGAAGACTACATTGGCGACACTGCGCGAAGAGTGGCATACCAGCCTGTAGTCAGCGCGTCCAAGGCAATCTCTTCCGGCATGGAGGATGAGGCCAAGATAGCCGATGAGGCGGCAAAGCAGGTGCGCAAGCAGATCGAGGAGATTAAGTCTGCTGATGGCCTGAGTGGCCCAGATGTTGACGCTTACGTTGCCGAGCTTGAGCAGGAACACGCGCTCCAGAAGCTACGGGCTGAAGGAATGCGCAACTCTGCCAATGCCGTGAATGCCGTGATGCAGTCTTCGTACAATAATGTGGCGTTCGGCAAGATCAACCAGATGATTCAGGGCGCAACCTCGGCAAGTGAGGGGGCCACGCCAGCAAGCAGGCGATGGGCAAGAGCGGCAGTGGTTGGCGTAAAGGGTGCCGCCGCTACCAAGAGGATGTTCAACAGGGCAAAGTACAAGATGAACATCCCGTTCATTGTGTTGCGCCAGTGGACGTCCTCCGGGCAGGCGTGGGGCTTTGAGGGGGTGCGGTGGCATGACGTCATTAGCGCATGGGGCGATGTGTTCGCCTCCTTGCCCTCTGATGTTGCGTCCAAGATCCCCGGCGTTGAGGCGTCAAGCCGCGCACGCGAGCTTAACCTTGGTACCTACACTGGTGCAGTCAAGTCGGGCACTCAGGGCAGGATGACACGAGAGGGCGAGGGGGGCATGCGCAAGGCCCGTCTTGGTGGCCGTGGATTCTGGGGCACCTTGGACGAGCTTACCGACAGGCCAACGGCATACATGGAAGAGGTCACTGGAAGGTTCTCGGCATCGCTGGCTAACCGCGTGGCGGACAATATCATTCACGAAGTTGACGGAAAGATGGTCAAGGGCCTCGACGGCAGGGCAAGGAATGATTTCCTCTCTGATGTCACAGCACAGATGCAGTCCGAGTACCACAACGAATCAAGGGCTGAAGCACTAAGGAACCCCGTGCTCAACGCACTGTTGCCAGCCCAGTCATTCGCACTTGAGATGGGGCAGAACCTCACGAGGGCGCAGAAGGCTGACAAGCTAAGGTTGCTGTCTGGCATGCTGGTTGCCAACCTGTTGTATCAGTTTGCGAACAACTATCGTGATTTCAAGGACAAGGACGAGATGGCGGCGTTTGGCGCACAGATGATGTGGGACGTGCTCCTGACAGCCGTGCCATGGTCCTCGCAACTTGTTGGTGGCGGGCCATCCAAGGGTGACACCTACACAGCCTCGCTCGTGGAAGACCTGTGGGATGCACGTGGCTACCTGAGCAAGGCTTTTGATGAAGACATAAGCCAGCAAGAGCGAGATGTGTATCTTGCCAAGGCGGCCAGTGATGTAGTGAAGAATGTCCTGCCAACAGGAGGGCAGATCAGTCGCGCCATCATGGCTGATGTCATGTTCAAGAAGGGGTTGATAACCGAAGAGGAGATCCCGCAGGCTGCGGCGTTTGGTTGGTGGACCACTGACAGTGGGCACGAGTACCTGCGCAGGCTGAACGGCTTATCAAAAAAGAACAAGGAAGTGAAGGCTGGCCGGAGAACAAGCAGGCAAACAACAAGAACAGCACCCAGGAGATCACAATGACCAAGCCTAAACTTGTCCCAGAAATATCATGGGGACATATCTTCACCGGGATTGTCCTGGTGTCCACAGTAGTAAGCCTGCACTTCGGCACAGAGGCCAAGATAGCCGCTGAGGCCCACGCTAGGGAGCAAAGCGACTCCTCCCTACAGGCACAGGCGGCAGAGAACACACGCGCCATACAGCGCAATATAGACAGCATAGAGAAGCTAGACGGGTGGAAGGACCAGCACCAGAGTGATTGGGATGTCCACCTTGGCGAGTACGGGGTTGAACACAAGTAGAGGTGAGCCATGGGCAGGGGATACGATGACGGATGGGTGTCTAAGAACTTCAGGGAGGCTGAGTTTGCCTGCCCCTGCTGTGGCAAATACACGCACAACGTGCGCCTGATCATGTCCCTTGAGAAGTTGCGGAGATTGTGTGGGCACAGGCCGGTTCGGGTGAACAGCGGCACCAGGTGTGCTGAGTGGAACAAGGCCGTCGGCGGGGCGAGCGGATCCAAGCACCTGACGGGGGAGGCTGCTGACGTGGTGGTGCAGGGGATAGTCCCAGAGCATGTGGCCTTCCTGTGCAAAGAGGTGGTTGCCTTTGACCACGGCGGGATAGGGATATACGACACGTTCACTCATTTAGATTGCCGACACTCAGGGCCAGCAAGGTGGAATGGATAATGGGAAAGATAGTCAAATACATGCCAGCGATCATAGCTGTAATCAAGCTGATCTGGTCTATGTACAAACAGAAGGTAAGGGCAGATGGATACAAGGAAGCACTCAAGCAGGAACAGCACAAGCGGGTCAAGGCTGAGGCTAAGGTTGTTCTTCGTGACCGCCTTGACGATAGCGATGCTGTCAGGATGGAGCGCCTACGCAGAGAAGCCGCCGATAGATCCAGCGAAGGAACTGATTGAGCTACGGGCGGACCGCGCGTTCCTAATGGACGAGCTTGACAAGGTAACGGTGGAGCTTGACGCCTGCAATGAGTTGCTGGTGTTGGCAGAGGAAGACCCGCCATCAGATGACAGCGGGTTTCCGTTAAAGACAGTGGTGATTGCGTTCCTAGCCGGGACAGTGGTTTATGGCCTTATCGATTAGATAGCCAACTGATCCAACAATGCAGGCCACGCTGAAAAACCCAGCCAAGAGAATTCCCGTTAACCGCTTGTCTGACCCGTCATCGCCACAAAGACCAATTGCCAAGGAAAGGCCAATAACCCCAATGGCCAAATAGATTGCTGCCAACATATCACACCTCCTCTTCGTATCGCTTAAGTTGCCCCTCTATGGCGACCGTGTGCGCCGAGAGATGGTCAACATCGTGTTGCATTGTGTTGGCGGTTTCAGTCTCAATGATTCCCTCGTCTAGCAGACATGCAATGTACATGGCCAGGCGCTTGATGCCATAATCCGCCTGCCCCTCCCATGACTCGTGCTTGTACTCATACTTGGGCACCATCTCTGTCTGGCATCTGCCACACACCATTGTTTGCGGTCCAAAGCTCATCTCACACCTCCTCCCGCTTAATGGTTATGTCGTCGAACTCCGATTCGTTCCATGTGTCGATGCGCTGCCCGCAGTAGTAGGGCCACACCTCCTCAACCACTTCGCCCTCGCCTTTCTTGACGAACAAAACAACCAGCCCAGAGTTGGTTGACTTGCCATAATAAGGATACTCTCGTTTCATCTCACACCTCCTCCCACTTCGGCGTTACGGGGAAAAAAGCATCAAGGTTGAAGTCTCCAAAATCACCAACACGCTCCGCGGGGTTCCTGCCGCAGTCAACAACCGCCCACTTTTTCCTTAGCGCACCAACCCTTTTGCATATGACCAATCCATCATATGACATCATGTAGAACGGGCGCTGACTCTTCCTCTCCACCAAGCACCGTTCTTCAACTTCCCATTCCTTGCCGTTCTTGTCTGTGACTACCTGCATCTTTTTCTCCTCTTGTTTGTAGTGTCTCATAATGTACATGTCATCGTAGCAATCTGTCCAAAACTCATCGCACCCTGGCCACATCACTCTCCTCCTTATTCCCAAATCCCAACCTTCTTGAATGACCCATCGCTATTGAACTCAAATTCACACGAGAACCCGCTGTATCCCCTGACACCGCCTTCTTGCCCCCATATCGAAACTGAGCCGTCACAAACACTTGGCTCAATCCCAAGAGACTCAAACAACTCAACAACGCGCTCCTTGTCAGTCTTCTCCATCACTCGCCTCCTCTTTCCCAAAAGAACCTAAATTTCTCACGGTCGTAGCTCTGGTCTGTGCATGTGCCATTGAGCTTCTTCTTGGCGTTGATTACGATACAGCTAACGGCCTGTGGGGTTACGCCAATCTCTTCCCCGATCTTGGCCAGTGACATTGCCTCGTCCATGTCTATCCCGAAGTACATGCGTAGCACCTTCTCCTCCCTTGGCTTCAACAGCGCAAGGGTTTTCTCTATCAGTGCCTTGGTTGAGTCACGCTCCACAGGCCAATCAGGGCTCTCGATGTCTGATCCAACAATGTCGTGTCTGTTTTTGTTCTGGTACTCTTCAGAGTCAAGCTCCATGCCGGTCCCGTACATAACCTCCATGATTGCCTCGACATGGCTCCTCTTTGTGTTGCCCCCCATGTGACGGTGTACCTCGTCCACGGTTGGAGTCCTGCCAGCATCAGACAGGGACTCACACGCCTTAGACACAGCGTTGGAGGACATCAGCACGCCACGGGGGATGTTCACCCTGTGGATGATCTGCTCAATCTCCCGAGAGATCCCCTGCCGGATGTACCACACGGCAAACGAGGTGAACTTGATGGACCCGTTGTACGACTTGGTTGCCTTATGCAGGCCCATCATTGCCCCCTGAACGATGTCGTCCTCTAGGTGTGGGTTGCGCTGGATCCACGCCCGTGCCACCTTCAGGGCATACATCAGGTTGTGCTTAACCAGCTTCTCCTTGGAGTCCTGGTCCCCGCTAAGGGACAGCATGGCGAGGGCGCGCTCCTCCTTCAGCGTGAGCCGTCGGTACTTGGCTGCGTATTTCTCAATGCTTTCTGCTGCTGATTTCATTTCTCGTGTTCCTTTTTGTGGCATTCCGGGCAGAGCGGGATCAGCCCGCCCTCTGTTTTCAACACTGTCTCCACGAAGTTCTTCACTAGCTGGTCCCAGTCGATGCGCCCGCAGGCGTGATGCACCTCGATCTTCTGCTCTCTGCCCTTGGCCGCCGACTGCTTCACCCTGCAGGCAGTGCAACAGTACTTGGTCTGCTTGAGAGCCCACGATCTCTCCCTGCTACGGAGCCACAGTTGCCTAAAGGCGTTCTTTATCTGACCGCGAGGGGTGGTTGTTGGGTCTTTCTTAGCCATCTCCGCCCTCTATCTTCGCCTTGATCCTCTGGTATGTCTCCATGTCTCGGGCCTCTTGTGCTGTCTCTCGCTGCGCCTGAGCCTCCAGCATCCTGTCGTGAGCCTTCTGCCGCCTATTCAGCTCTGCGTCCGTCTCGTCGCGGGTGACATCAATGCTGTATTCCGTGCAGTCGTACCCGTCAAAGTCAAGCCGAGCCTCTCCGCCGTGTTCGTTCCCGATGTTCTCAAGCCACTCAATCGCCTCAGTGACGCTACCATCGAGGTCGTATGCAGAGAAGGTAAACACCGTTTCTGTTACCTGCCGTCGTCTAATCTTCCCCATCTCGTCCTCCTAAATCACGTTAGTCAACACATTGCTACGCTAGAAATGATGAACATCCCTGCGGTACGACTTGTCACTGATCAATGAACCATCAATGCTCTTGCGCTTGCGGTCGCCCAAGAAGTGGACCACCTGACACTTGTTAGCAGGCGGCATGATCTTAGCCTCTGCGTAGCTTTCCTCGTATTTGAGCAGGCTTCCACACCCACTGAACCTGCGGATGGTGCGAAGCTCAGACACCCTGCCCTTGTTCAGGGACAGGTCCTTGGTCACGTCAGAGCTTGACACGTCAGCGTGAGTGTGCCCCGACAGGTACAGGTCGAGGTTGTGGTACACATTGGCCAGTTTGTTGGCGGTGTTCAGCTTTGCCCCGATGAGCATTCCCCCGCCAGCCCCGTGCGTCAGCCCGATCTTCCAGTGAGCCTCGCCAACCTGCACCCTACCAGCGGCCTGGAACGCGCTGTAGCCGCACCCAAGCTCACGGGCTATCAGCAGGTCAGGGTCAATCCCTACGGCCCGCACAGAGCGTTGTGAGTGGTTTCCGCCCACGCCCCACAGCAGTTGGTCCTTGATGGGGTAGAGTAGCTGGACGGCCTTGTCGATCTGCTCCATGGGGCTCATGGTCTGCTCGTACACGTCACCGACAGAGGTTTTCAGGGACATCTCAAGCAGGTCCCCGCCCAACATCACATACCAGCCCTCCTTGGCAATGGTGTTGATCCACTGTTCAACGGCATCGGTGTCACAGGTGTGTGACCCAAGGTGCCAATCGCAACACACGGCGAGCCCTATCTCTTTCTCGTCGGGGAACCTGAAGTCGAAGTTACTCATTGTTGCTATCCTTGTCATTAATCCTTGTCAACAAATGCTCCACCATCTCGTGCATGAAGCTGATCTGCCCGTGATTTGCCTTGATGTGGTAATCGAATGAGTAGTCGTCTAGGTCCGTCTCGCTTGAGTTGTCGTCCACGCCCTGGACGAAGTCAACATGATCATCCCTGTTCAGCAACTCCACCCTCACCAACGTGGCTCCATGGAATCTCAGCTTGTCGGCCTCGTTCACATAGCGCATGTCGTCAATGACCACCAGCCCCGTCCCGTCCACATACGCGGGGGCGATCTTCCCAAGCAAGATCTTCGCCCAATAGTCGGGGTCGGTGTACCTGCGGGCCTCCCCGTGGGCGATCAGCAGGTTGCGGATAACAGCAGGGGTGGGCTTTGCGTAGATGATGCTCTTGTCGTACCCAAGTGCAACAAGCTCCTCCCTGAGCGCGTCAGCAAAGCTGATGAGCTTGGCCCCGAATTGGTTGACCAGATACATGGCACATGACGTCTTCCCGCTCTCTCTCTTGCCTGAGAATGCAATGATGTTCATTGTGTATCCTCCCTCTTGTATTGCTCGGCTAGGTCCATTACGCAATCCTTGACAGAGTCCTGATGAAATCCAATGCCGACGAGTACGCCTACCATCGCAGCAAGGATGTCAGAACACTGTGGAGAATTGACAGTGCGGGAGCACCTCTCCCCCTCGTGATTGATTAGAATAAGCGTATCGTCGTGCATTGGTTCACTTCCTTTGGTTAGCTAAAAATCCAGCCCATCATCGTCATCCTCAACGGGCGCAGGCGCAGGCTCTCCCGTGGGCACCAAAGAGTAATCACTTGAGTGGATCTCCATGTAGATCTTCTCTTTCCACTCACGGCACTCCTGCCGCCCCGACACGATCACCATGTCACCCTTGTGCAGTTCCTCAAGAGCCCGCTCTCCGCCCTTGCCCCACATCTTCATCCCGTACCAAGCCGTGTCAGTCTTCCACTCACCGTCCACCTTCTTGCTCTTGTGAACGGGAATGGAGAACTCCACGGGTCCATTGTCAAACTTTCGTTCAGGTTCCCCGGCGAGCTTGCCGAAGATCATTGAGGTTACTCCGTTTTTAGCCATTATTTTCCCCCCATGTGGTTGACTGCACAGCGAAGGAACATCGCCGCATCAAGTGCCTCTTTCTTTTTGAATACAATAGCGTTGCCGCACACTTCATTGAGAACAATGCTGCCGCTAACCTCTTTGACGTAGAACGTGGTGAATTCTCCAAAGCATTTGCTAGTGTATTCACCCACCTCCACCGCACACCGTTCCTCCACATCGTATTCCTTGCCTGTCTTTTCGTCCTTTAATCGCATGTTAGTCCTCCGAAAACGTGGTAGTTGGCCCGTCAAAATTCAGTGGGAACTCTCCCGTTGGGCCGTTCCGGTTCTTCGCTATCTTCAACAGCCCCCTTGTGGAGCTTCTCGTCCCTCTATGTAGTAACGCCGCTATGTCTGCCGGTTCCTCCCCTGCGTATTTGATGTCGGTTAGCCCCGGCACTTCCATGACTTCCCGACCCTCTGACCCTCTCTTTAACTGAGCCAGCAGAACATAAGGCACATCCAGATCCTTCGCCGTGTTCTTGCTAGCCTTCGCACACTCTGTCATCAGTGCCAACTGATCGCTTCCGTTGATCCCTGGAACTGACATGAGGTTGACGTAGTCCGTTACTATCAACCCCAGCCTTCCCTGCTGCCTCCGTTGCATAGCCACTGCCCTGATGTGGCCGGGTGTCGGTGATGACTTAGGATCAATATACAGCCTTTCACCGAATTTGTCAACACATTTCTGCGCTGTGTCGGAATAAAGTGACCACTGATCAGGGGAAAGATCCCCCCGCATGATCCTGTTGCCGTCCAGCCCCGTCATCTGCGCTATCAGCCTGAGCCACACCTGCTCCTCTGACATCTCAGCAGAGAACATACAGATGCACTCGTCGGTGCCGTGAAGGATGTTGTGGATGATGTTCAGGGCAAGCGATGTCTTCCCAACGCTGGGGCGAGCTGCGATGTAGACCAGATCCGTCTTCTTCAGCCCGCCCGTGATGTTGTCAAACCTGCGGAACCCCGTGGGGATGCCCACCGTCCCGTGCTGGCTGGCTGCCGCCTCCTGGCTGGACTTCACCACGCCCAGAATGATGTCTTCTGTCTTCCTCCTCTTCTCTATGTGGCCGATGCTGTCTATGGACTGCTTAGCGGCCTCTAGGATGTCCGCTACTGGACGTTCGTCCTGCGAGGTAGCCTTGACCACCCTCTTGGCCTCGGTGTTCAACCTGCGCCGTATAGACGCCTCCTTGATTTGCTCTGCGAGGTGCGACGCCCCGATGGCGGACCCCGTGCCCGCGTATGCGTCGATAGCAAGGTCGGCAATAGCCGGGTCCAACTCGGCCGCAACCGTCTTGTCGTCCAGCTTGTGCCCCGCAGACCACTGTCTAATTATGACAGCATATATCTTGGAGTATTCTGGGCAACTGAAGTCACTCGGCTCTATCAGTTCCGACACACCGGCACAGCGCCTGCCATCCATCAGCAGCTTCCCAACGAGGGAAGCCTCTACGTCTGGGTGTTTTTCTAGAAGGTTCTTCATTCTGCTTCCGGACCGATCCTGTCAATATGAGACCATCGAGAGCCCTTTATTATTCTGCTTATTTGTGATCTGTCTATGCCGTATTTGTCCCCCAACTCTGTTTGAGTAAACATGCCGGTGGCGTATTCCCGGCAAATATCAGCGGCGTCATCTTCTGATATTTTTGCACACGGGTGGTCGCCGCCCTTGGTGGACCTATCCTTCCTGCACCTGTCCTGGATGTTGTCTAGCTGGCTACCGAGAAACAGGTGTTCAGGGTTGCAACATCCAGGGTTATCGCACAAGTGACACACACATTCCCCTTCTGGTATTTCGCCAACAAACGTAGAATATGACAGCCGGTGGGTGCTCATGCGGCCCGCTGGGCGTGAAACAGTTCCGTACCCGTTTCGCTTGCACATCATCCACTCCCAACAGCCAGACTCACTGTCCACCATGATGTTATCAATAATTCTGTCCTCGTCACATTTGTATGGGTTTCTCCCGTGCCTGTTCATTCACCGGCCTCCATCTGTTGGAATGACTCGCAACCACCGCACTCCGGGCACACACTCACCCCATCGGGCGGGTGCATGTACCTGAGGATATCGGTGGTGCAGAACCCGCAGTCCTTGCACATGTTGACGGGCTCGCCTATGAGGTCGAGTAGCCCATTGATTACCCTATTGGCCTCACTGGCAAACACAAACTCTCCATTGCGGGCAAGTGTTAAGTCAACCTCTTCGTCTCCTGGCATACACGAAAAGCAGCCAATACCTTTTACTTCCCATCTACGCAACATCACTCTACCTCCCCGTTCAGCCTGTCGCACTCAGCCCGTGCCTCGCCCAGGTTGTTGGTCACCAATTGGCATCTATCAAGCCCGCCGGGGACATCAAGCATCACTCGATTATAGACATTCCCGAAACTAGTTCCTTGGGAAATATAATAACCACTACTTTCCCTGTCTGAACACCCACCCAGTACCAGCAGTGCGGCGATGATTAGAAGTTTTTTCATTTGTGTCCTCCCCATTTGTGTGCATACCAGAATGGTGGCTCTGAAAGTCCGCCAGTGCCTAGCTTATCCGTCCATGTTGCCCACTCAAGCCAGCGAACATCGCCACCAATACTTTTGGGCAAAACGAGGAACGCGCGCTTCACCCGCGTGTGTGGCCAGTCCTCGGAGATCACTGAGGTCGGCAATTTCGGCAGGTGGAACTGCATATCACTCCCCCTCCCGCTTGGCCATGACGATGAGGTCCACCTCTGTCATCTTCGTGCCACATTTCTCGCACCCGTCAAATTCGCACCACACATTGAAGTCCTCGCATTTGTTACACCACCACCAAGAGGCCTTGGTGGCAATCGGCTCACGGGTGTCGGAGAGAATGGAGCGAATCGAATCCATGTCCTTTTGCACGACATCCACCATGCCCAAAATAGATGCAAGTTTCGACTTGTCGTCTGTGGAGTCTATGCTCCATGTGTGCTTGCGCTCCATCACGCCACGCAGCATCCCCAGCCTCGCCTCGGCGGCAGTCGCCCTGGCCTCCAGTTCAGCAACCTTTGGATCACGCTTCCACATGTAATGAACAGCGGCGGACAGCGCGTATTTTTTGTGGCCATAGACCCGAGCGGCGTATTCTTCAAGTTCGGCCCGTCCCTCCATGTCGAACCGTCGATCGACTTCGGCCCAAAACTCGTCAAGTTGGGCCTCAAGGGTTTCATTGGCGGTGGCGAGTTGTTTGGTTTCATGCCGGATCTTGCCGACCGACTCGCGGTTCTCGCCACAGGCTTTACACTTTTTCATGACTCCTCCTTCCCGCCGCTGGGCGGGGTTAAGATGCGGTCGATCCCGGTGATGTGACTCCATGTAGTGCCGTCACAGATTGCCTTTATGTTGTTTGGTGTCACACCGAATTCAGATGCTACTTCCGCCACGGGCGACCCGCCGCGAACAGACTGAACGATCATCAGCACGTCTTCCTTGGTCAGCTTTGAATTTCCGTTTGATTCGCCAAGCGGCCCCCTTGCCCTTCCTTTTCTCGCCATGTCCTTGTTGTTGTCATCTGCCGACCCCACGAACAGGTGTCCGGGGTTAATACACAGCGGGTTGTCGCATTCGTGGCACACGAACATCCCTTCAGGGATCTCTGCCTGCATCCACGGCTTGCTCATTAAGTGATAGGAGAGCCGGTGGGCCATCCAGCTTTTCCCGTTAAACCAAGTCCTGCCGTACCCGTCTGATCCAACGGCCCCGGTCCACTCCCAGCAAAACGAGCCGGGAATTGTTTTCATTTTGCTCATCAATCTTTCTACTGAAGACGAAAGGTACTCCGCCTTCTCCGCCCGCTTCTCGGCCTTGGCCAACTCATCCCGCAATGCGCCCACCGTCTCCGTTACCGATTGATCCTCGGGCAGGCACTGCATGTCGTTTTCCATGTCGTTCAGACACCCGAGCAGGTTCTTGTTGTGCTCCTCGGCCTTGGCGAGTTGGTTGCGGAGGCAGGTGATACTTTCTTCGAAGTTCCCTTCAAGGTCCACATAAGAGCCGCACTCAAAAACTTGGCAATCGAATGCTCTAATTGCCGCCCCACACTTCGGGCAAACGTCCTTGGGCTTGTCAGTCATCTCAATACCGCCTCTCGTATTTGTCCAATGAATCGTTCACGGATACAGTGAAGTTCTCCTTCTTGGCATCGTCGGCAATCCTGGCACCAAGCCACTTGCGGGTGTTCTTTTTCAGCTTGCGCTTGTGCGGGTTGTCAACACTCCACCTTGCAAGATCCCTGATCTTACTAAGCACAAACCCCTGCGGGTAGAACTTACACCACTCGTCAATCCACACCTGCTCCACCGGAACCGTGCCTCCGTCCTTGGTGACGATGCCGAAGGTCTGTGGCAGTGACCTTGTGTCGCCTGCGACGTATGCCTCAACATTGTTAATCAGCACAGCGGTCCTCGCGTGAATCTGTTTCAGTTCGTCTAGTACTTGTTCTATCATTGTGATTCTCCCTTAATCCGATTGCAGACACGGCGATTGCCAACACAAGGAACACACCAAGCGCAGGATACGCCACGATTACAGACACTGTAACGTACACGATGGCAAGGATGGATATGATGAGGCAGGTGGCCAGGGCTTTTCCGGTGTTCATGGCTTCTCCACCTTCCATGTTCGCGTTGCGTGGCCAATTGGCCTGATGTCCGGTATCATAGCCGTGAAGCACCCGCTTTGGTAGAAGTCGATCTTCTCCCCGCAGTCCACCTTCTCGCAGAAGACACGGTGCCCGTCTGGAAATACGTCACCGGGTCCGTGCCCAGTCCCGCCACCCTGTAGTGAGGTTTTTACAACAATATAGCTTCCTGCCAGATACGAGAACTCACCACCAACCTCAACATCGTGGTGGGTCAGCGAGAAGTCACCTTTGCAGTTGTAGTAAGCGAAGTGCCTCGGGACATCAGCATAAACCTTGTGGCCTTCTTTGATCTCAATGACATCACCTTCTTCTAGCAACATCACTCACCCTCCTCGTCGTAGTGTTCCTGCTCGTACCTCTGATCGTCCTTGAGCCTCAAGTCCTCAATGGCATACAGGGCAGGGGGATACACTTCCTCCACAATGCTCACCATCTCCTCGTCGTCCACCTCGGTCTGTGCTAGTGCCCTGCCTATCTTGGACATCTCCCGCATGAAGAGGTGCTCCTCCTTGGTGCGTTCCTTCCACGGCTTGTCAGATACTTCTTTGTAGTCCATGTCAGTCCTCCTCCTGATCAAAGCCGTTAAGTGGCCCATCGGGTGCGTCAAGGCTATCGAGCTGTTCGTCCGTGATCCTCATCGCATCGGGGAACTCCTCCCCAACCTGCTCCCAGAACAGTTCCTCTTCCCCTCCCTGTCCCCAATAGTGGATAGGTTCGCCCCCGTGGATGCGTGCGTCCTGCTTGGCCTGGATCAGCTCCTCAGTGGTGTGTGACATTACATTGCCTCCTTGAATAGGTTGATCAAGTCCTGCCCTGCTTGCGAGCCAGCAATTCACGCCTTCGCCTCCTGTTCAAGTTCATCCTTCTTCGCGTTGTAGCTGTCGGTCAGGGTGTCAAGCCAGCCAGTGGCCTTGGCGTTAGCCTTGTAGGCACCTGCTGTCTTCTTCAGGTCGTCCATGGTGGTGATGGTTTCCAGCTCCTTGGTGAAGTTCTCTTGGCGTGACTCCTCCTTCTTGGCTGGCTTCTTGGCCTTGGGCTTCTCGGTCAGGCAAGCAGCATCATCGTCTGCCACGGGGACACCGAAGGCGGCCAGCAACGCATAGCGCCGTGCGTAGGTGACGGCAGCCCCGAATTGCTGTGCATCGTTGGCCTTGCTGATCCCTGCCTTGACCAGTGGATAGCTACCGCCAATGTATTCCCCTGAGTTATGGAAGATGGACGTCAACAGGGCCGGGTCGCCATTGGACGATTCCCCCAGCATCTGCGTAACGCTGAAACCATGCTTGGTCATCAGCGGGAACAGCACCTCGATAACCTTGGGCAGGTCTGCGTATTCGTAGCCGTACCCCTTTGCGTTCTTGCCAATCACGGGCATCTCTGCCTGTAATGCGTTCATTGCCTTTGCGAAGTTCTCCATGTTATCGCTCCCTTTCTCTTGCTTCCTTGAGTTCATTTAGCTTTTCTTCAAGCTCGCGGATCTTGCGGTCTGTTTCTGATTCTGGGCGCCTAACCTTCACCCGGCCACTGCCGTCCATCTGTGTGAGCTGTCCGGCCACAATGTCCTCTTCTGCTACCCCGTAGTACAAGATCATATTATTCCCCTCCTGCTTCCTTGATAGCCTGGGTTAATTCGTCGCGGAGCTCGGTGGCCCCGGCGGCGGAGAGTATCGTAAGCACCAAATCATCCTTGATCTTGTCAGTCGAGCACGACAGGCCATGAGCGGCGCAAAGCTCACCGTACAGCTTTCCGACAATGTCACCCTCGTCCATAATCACAAGGATGTCATCGCCGTCATATATCGCCTGTACAGATAACTCACCTACCCATGGTTTGGCAACAATAGATTCCTCCACCATATACACCTTCCCCTGCTCGTCAGTCAATTTGATCTTACCCATTGTTCAATTCCTCCTTGCGTGACGCCTTGAGTTCGTTCAGTTTTTGCTCAAGCTCGCGGATGTCTTTGTCAACCTTGGTTTCTTGGGGGATTACCTCAAACATGCCGGTTAGGTCAATTTTGACCGAGCCGGGAAAGCGGTCGCGATAGAGGTAGCCTTCGTTCGGGTGGCACGCGAGCCAAAATGAATGTACGCCGCGCACGATTGAGGTTTCCCCTTCCTTAATTATCAGCGATCCAGTGGTGGAACAGTAAACGTCAAGCAATGCCTTAACGCTGCAACCTGTCTTGAATTCCTTGTTATGCGGACTCATCATCGCTCGCTTTCTCTAGTGGCCTTGAGTTCTTCCAGCTTCTCTTCCAGTTCCTTGATCTTTACGTCAGTGGGGTGCTCGTCGATTACCTTGACGAAGGCGGTTATGTCTGCGCCTTCGTAACTAACGTAGATCCTGCCCTGTTCATAGAAAACGCCATCAACGTTAACAAAAGCCCATTTGCCGCGGAGGTTGACGGTCCCAACCGCGCCCCGGAACACCGTATCCTCTGGATCACAAAGGCACGCACAGCGCTTGTTAAACCTGACCCTCTGCCCCTGTTTCAACTCGTTAATCATCTTCTCTCTCCTCTGTTAAGGTTGCCTAGATTATACACGATCCAGGCGGTTTGTCAAGTGGTAATTGGACTCTTTGGGTTATTGGTAGCCATGCCAATCGTCGTCACTAAAGTAGCCGAATATGAAAACAAGCAAGAGAATGGCCGCCAGCGGCCAGAATTCCCAATCCATGTCACTCTCCCTTCAGCACTATCTTGTAGGTGAACCAAGTGGATGGCTTGTACCAAACACCCAGCTTGATGTACTTGCCTGCCTTGACCTCGGCACGTGACCCGCAGCGCGGACAGATATACGGGTTGTGGTTGAATAGTCTGCGGATCCCACACCCTTGACAGACAAGTATGCTCTCATAATGTGCCATGTCACCCCTCCTTTCCGCGCATGATTTTATCCGACAATGCGAATACCTTGGTTTGCCACTTGGTCAGCTCTTCGGAGTCTTGGATTGCCTGGGTCTCTAGCATCTCAATGATGCGCACGCGCCGCTCGCGGCCCCCCTCTAGCTCGTGCACACGCATCCAGCCGAGCAGGGCCGCCACGAAGAACACGGCCATTAGGAAGAATGTGACAAGGGCGGCGGTTGGGTCTACTGCTGGCATAATATAGCCTTTCGCTTGAGTTAATTAAACAATACCACAGCCCCGTCCGGCTGTCAAGTGGTTTTTTTACAGGATGCCGAGGACATCAAGCCCGGCACCCATGGTTGAGCCAGCAATAAAAAAGCGTGCCATAGCCACCAAGGTTGCCACGTCTTTTTTGTCGTTGAGCAACGCCTCAAATGTTGTCGTGGCATAAGAGGCCCCGAATAGCAACAGCGCAATCCCCGACCCGTTTACAGCTATTTCCTTCAGTGATTCAATCATCTTAACCCTCCCGGAACATTTTTGGCCGTTTTCGCGCAGCCTTGAATTGTACGATTAACTACTATCTCAGCTCGATTACTGTTTCTGTCTTTCAACACCTCCTTGGCGTGCGTCATCTTTATCACTGTTGTCTGGCTCCTAAAGGAGCGTAGCGAAGGGAGTAGAGTGAGCGGTTTACCGCGAGAGTGAGTCAGCGAACGGTTCATGATCCCCACTGACCGGCCATTGCCTCGGCAATCCCCTGATAGGTTGTACTCCTTAGCTTCCACCTGTCAGCAGACGGCGGAAGCTTGTGGACCCGAGCTTCCCTGCCCTCTACAATGTCAGTAGGCACAAGACAGGGCAGGCCCTTGAGCCACAAACAGGTGGCCTTTGTCTCACCGTGTCCAAATTGCCAAGGCTGAATTACTTGATCCGGCTTTCTGATCTTTGTAGAGATAACACTTATTGGGTTTTCAATGGCTATTTTCCCTATCGGGGCATCCATCAGGGCTTTGACAAAGGACAGCGCCGCACACTGGCGACCGTCTGCGATCTTCTCCTTAAACCACCGCGCACCGCTAACGGCAAGGTCGGTACAGGGCGGATGAGCTATCATCAAGTCCCAGCCAAAGTCTATTATGCTCATTACGTCCCCGCGATAGTGCGGGCCGGGCTTGTCCGTAGGCAGCAAGTCACAGGACATTGCATCATGGCCCTTTGCGATAAAGGCATCCCTGACCACGCCGGAATATTCACAAGCAATTAGCACCCTCATTATTCCCCGCCCCTTTCGTTATAGTCATCCTGCCAACAACAAATCATAAAGCCGACAATAAGTACCAGCAACATTTTCATGGCTTAATCTCCTCACTAACTACCACATTCTCAAAAGCCTTGACCACCGATCCAGGAAACCTCTTCTGGGTTACCTCCCGCCATAGCAGCGCGTCTAGCTTGTCCTTTGGGCCTCGATTGTTGGCGAACAAGACCTTGTGGCCGTTTTTGGTTATTGTGTAGAATTTCACAGCAACCCCCCAATGCCGTTGTAGTAAATTGTCGAGCAATTAATTGAGCAAAAGTCAACATTAGGGTCAAAGTGCATAAATCGGCACCCACAGCCCCTGCAAGACCTTGGTTGCGCCCTGTCGCCGCGCCCCGGAATGTCCTTGAACCCGCAAAGCTTCCAGACCTTAAACAGTTCCGAAACTGCATCAAGCGGATCTGCTGCCATTGCGCTAATTCCCGGCTCGCTTGTATCCTGTGCCATAAATTCCCCGTCCTCTACTGAGAACGAAAGCTTAATTGTCCTAATATGCTCCATTGTCTTTCCTTTCAGTGGATCACAAATCCCCATACAATAGCCCATAGCATAACACAGGGCACGAATACAATCAAGGCTATTTCGTCCAAGGTGAGCCGTGTTGCCCACCTTTTAGCCCATTTGCGGGTTAGCTTGCGCTGGGCCATCATGGGTTTTCGCCTTGCCATGCGAGCTCCATCAAGGCGCACAGGATCATCAACACAGGCGGACCGGCAAGCAGCGCCCATATGGCACCGGGCCAAATACTACTAACCAACAGGGCAATACACATAGTGAACGTTACGGCGGTGGTCAGTCTTATGGTTGTCTTTAGCATCACTCAACCTCTGTTTCCTCTGTTGTGGTCACTACCTTGTGGAGGGTGACCTTGTGTACCGGGAAGTCATAGCGACAGCAGGCGGCGAATTCCAGGGCGTCAGTGAGCTTTTCATGGCTGCACATTAACTGCTTGCCATCGATCTTGATGATGTAGACAGTTTGGGTTTTCATGGCTAGCCCTCCATTATGAGCGGATGATTACGCCACCGTCAAAGGTAGCTACTAAATGGTCTTCCTTGAACCCTATAGCATCATGGGCTCCGTGGTCGTTCATGGCCTCAAAGATGTTGGGGTATTCGCTGAACTCGCAGCAGAGGGCGATAACATCAAGCTCGATCTCTTCCCCTGCGTCGTCTTCAATGTCTTCAATGTGATTCAGCAGGGCGGCGAGGCCGTGATAGCTGAAGTTGTCCGGGCGGATGGTCTCGAATGCTTGGCGAAACTGGTAGATGTCAACGTTGGTTTTCATTGTCTTTACCTTTCGTTAGTGATTGCCTGTTCTGTACTGGTAAACGAATTATCGGCGTCACGGTTTCAGGTTTCAACTAAAAAAGCTTGAAAGATTGAAAATAGTCCGTAACCCGTTGTAAACAAAGGGAAACAAAATAAAGGGGAATTGCCTTGATAACCCTGCGGGGGCTTTGCGGGAAAGGTCTGCAAGTTGTTGTTGAGGGGAAATACTAAGGGGGAATTTGTTAGTTTTGGGCATGAAAAAGGGCCGCTGCTAACGGCCCTGGGTGGTTGGTGGGGGTTAGTTGGCGATTACTCTCCTTGTTAGTGCTTGTGTTCCCGCTCGCATAGTATTAAACGGCTTTCCTTGTGACAGTATTGACAACTCGATAAATTTCCAATATATGGCCGGGGTTTGTTTTGCCGATAAACCGGACCCACCCCTCAGCGTCCGCAAGCGACTCATATATGGACGTGGCCGATGTTTTGTTGCTGCGGACCTCATAAGTTATCACTACGGTTTTCTTGGTTTCCATGATATCCTTCTTTCGTTAGTGAAGTGTTTCTCGCTCGTGTACTATTAAACGGGAAAACAACCAAAAGAGCTTGAACTCGCTATTTGGTGCCGGTTATTTGTCTGAGTGCCGTGTCAATGTGGCTGTCCTTTAACCCACTGCTATATAATTCCTGATAAGATATTGATCCGCTATTGACTGCGCAATGCAACAAATCCCACCTTAACCGCTGGCTTGTTGCGCCTGTTTTTTCATATTCATCAACCCAATACTCCATCGTGTATCCACTGAGCCGGTCATTCATGGCCCTGTCAATGGCATCGGCCAGCTTGGCATAAAGTTCTTTTTGCATTTTCATTGTCTTTGCCTTTCTTTGGTGATTGGGCTATCTGTTTTTACGGAAGGTGAGAAGAACATAATGTGCCCCGTCCTTGTCCTGCCTGCGTTCATACCATATAGGCATATCGCTCGGCGGTGAGTACTCCATGCCACGTGGGTTTCCGGCATATTTCCCGCCGTCGTACCTGATTTTATCAGGGCCAAAGGTTCCCCCTGCCCTAAAAAGACTCTCAACTTGTGCCTTTTGTGCCTCGCCTTTTGTCATTATTGCACTAAACATTACATCCTTCTTTCTTTAGTGTTTGTCGTTTCCCGCTCGCATAGTATTAGACGGCAACGCTATAAAGCATATTCCACAAGGCCCCCTGCGCCTCATACAAGCAATAAAACAGGGAAGATTGATTGCCCACGGTAACGCAATAGGAGTTGTCGTGTTTCGTGTAATCAATTTCCCAACCATCTTCATGGATAAGATCATCGCCAAACATTGCAAGCCACTCGCCCTTGGTGTGGTGTTCGCCAGTGATGTAGTTGACCATCATTTGTTCTTCGGACATCTTGGTTGCTCCCTGTTAGTGTTGTGTCGTTTCCCGCTCGCATAGTATTAAACGACATTTGAGGTGTTTGGTTCAATCTTTTTTTAAACTTTCTGCTAACTTGTTTAATAGCAACAACCGAAAGGTTGGGCAGCGTGCTACTTTAGCCCTGCGGGAGAGTTGGCAGTGGTTGCAAGGGGCAAATACTAATCGATGGTGAGTTAGTAGAGGGTGAATATAGCGTAGGGCAATGGGGGGATATTGGGGGTTGATCATCCAGCCCCCTCCCCCTCCCCTTTTAGTCTCGACTAACAACCGACTGTCCTAAATAGTGGACACTCCAGGCATTGTCCTCTAAAGTGGACACAACAATGGGACAATATGACTACACTATGATCCATTAAGTGGGCTAATGTCTAATTAAGTATCCATTGCGTGGGGGTGCCCTAGAAGGGGCCTAGGAGGCTCTCTAATCAACGCGAGGTATCTGCCCTACCCATGGTACCTAGAAGGGGTGTGCGTGCAGTGGTGAGGCTGTACGGCCGGCTGGTGAGGCGTAGGGTGGGGGACCCTTGGGGTGAGGTGAGGGCGTCGTGGATGTTGATCAACCACCCCCCAAATTTACTCAATTCCCCACGACTAGTATGCCCCCCTTGCTTGTGATTGTATACGAATATTCCCCTTGTTTTATAAAGTGGACAAGGTTGTCCATAATGTGGGGATTTTTCCCCACTTTGTGTTATTGATATGTAACAGCCGTTTTTATAGGTTTAAGACGGCCCTGGAACATGTTGTAAACTATGGCACTTGTAAATTAGTTTAATTATTTTGCAAATCTCTCTTGATGTTTGTGTTTGGATGCACCATCTTATATTACAGGAGGAGGGAGGGTAGAGCCGACCGACGACTCACTAGGAACCGTTCCTTCCAGTCACTCTCGTGGTAAACCACTCACAATACTCTTTTGAATATGTTTAATAACACACTGAACTAATAAAGACTATGTAGTTAAGATAAGATTATGATTTCGTCTTTGGGATGGTGTGTGTATTGGTGAAGGTGTTTAGTGGCAGCCGGGGAGCTAAAGCAGGTCGCAAGCCTGCCCGAGGCCGAGCGGGAGAACGAGACCAGCAGGAGCGGGGATGCACCGTATCCGAGCTGGGGGCACGTAGCACGTCTATAGCCCTTAAACCTTTCTTGGTCCGGTTGCCATAGATTTTAGAGTCTTGCGGTGGGTGTACCCCTTAGTGATTGATGAGCTGGCCGCAAACTAAGTCCAGTCTTTGTCGGGAGGACGTCCCGGTCATCAGGCCATTCCTCTGGTGTTTGTGTTGCGGCACGGCTCTATTGGGTGGCCACCAAATTAATTGCCCTTAGTGATCTGGAGCATCATGGACAAGGAACCTGAAATCAGCAGATTGATCGACAGGCTCCGCGAGCTTGAGGATCGTGTTACCGAGCTTGAGCAATCCTCTCCTGATGTCAAAGACGACGCCATTGGTTTTGATGTTGATGTTCAGGATGACTTTGACGAGGATGACAGTGAGTATATGAGATCCCTTGCCAGAAGCTATCTCCGGAGTGCTCCAGCAAGATACCCCTCGCTTTGGTCTACGTCATTCACAATGGGATATATCGACGGGTGTTCAAGGATCATAAATGGCAACTAAGTACTGCGCCCAATGCGAGCAATATCTCGACACAAGCAAATTCTGGAAGAATAAGGCTAGGCATGACGGGTGGCAGACTCACTGCATAGAGTGTCAGAAGCGGTACGACAAGGACAATCCAGAGCAGCGTGCCAGGCGGACCAAGCGGTGGAAGGACAAGAGGGATCCATTGGCGAAGTACAAGGGTGGCAAGGCACAGGACGCTCTAGAGCAGTTCATGGCAGGCGACGACGTAACGGTGGTGTTCACCGACGACATAGAGGGAGTTCTTGAGGACTTCCTTGGCGAGGAAGAATGATGAGTATTTTCCAAGAGTTGGACCTTGAGGCTTTACAGCGAATGCTGGGGCCAGTGATCATCGCAGTAGGCGGCCCCGACGTTCAGGGCTTCCTCTCTAGCAAGTCTAACGATATGCACGCCATTGCAGATGGCCTCAGCACTCTAGCTGGCATCTGCGATCTGGCTGGCGATGCGCTTGAGGACGGGGTTATCTCCAATGACGAGTTTAACGCCATCGTGTTCGCGGCTGGCACCATTGACGAGGCGTATGCTGCGATTCTCGCTGCCGTCAAGGGCATTGAGGTAGAGGAATAGCATGGTTGACGGGCGTGTTATAGATCCATTCAAGGCCGCAGGAGTGCGGTACAAGCGTGGGTCTAAGCGCCAGAAGCGCGACGAGACAAATCCACAGTTTATAGCCCGCTTCCACAAGACGTTCCCGAAGATCATCAAGGAACTTGGAGCGGATCTAGAGCTGGTAGCACTCGCCTTCAGCAAGGACATCTCGTTGATCGAGGCTGCTGTAGCGGCTAACGGGATGTGCAAGAAAGCCTATTCTGAAGCAAGGCGTGCTGCCGCAGAAGGAAAAGAGGTGGCTGATCTCCCGCAAAGCAATGTGGGTGAAGAACGAGACAAGCGCCTTAAAAAGTCAAATTGGCCGGTGGACCCAGATGAGCGGACTATCGCTATTCGTGAGGCGCTAATGGTTAGCCTTGTAGAGAATAAAGGCTCATTGACGGAGTGCGGGACATGTCTAAACCTGTCCACACATCAGATATTACAGGAGTTAGAGTCTGATCCCGCACTTGCGGAAATGAGAGAAGTTGGGCTACAGGTGGCTGCCGCGATGATGGAAGATAAGATGGTGGCCCAAGCGCTTGACGGAAACATCACTGCCCTGAAGATGGGGCTAGTGAACCTGACGCCTGACCGCTGGAGCGACAAGCAATCGGTGAGTGTGAAGCATGAGGGATTCAGCCCTCCTGTTGAAGAAGAGACTAAGACCGGGGGCGTCCTCAGTCTTGTGAAAGGGAATAAGGATGCTTCGTAAGGGATTAATCAGCGCACTTGTGTGTGCTTTTGTTGTGCTGTTTGCGCTTAGTGCTGGCGGCGTTGACATCAAGGGCGGCAAGGCTGCTCAGGGCAAGGCGTCTGGCGCGCTTGCTGTATTTACATTCACGGACACCGAGGGGTCCTACAATCTCCCGAGCGCCTACACGTTCTGGACCAAGGACGGATCAGGTTTCTACATCACGCGCACGATGGACGGCACTAAAGAGGCCGTTCCTTTTTGGGTGCCAGCGGGGAAGAGCATTTTGATCCCGAACGCTGTGCCTACACTTAGCGCAGGAACCTGGACGGCAACGATCACTATCAGTTCACACGCCGATAGCGTCTACTGTTTGCCGTGGTCTGAATAATGAAGTGGCTGTCGTTAGTCTATTGCGTTGTATGCGTGCTCGTGTTGTCTGCGTCCACCACGCCTGACGTTGGGTTTAACGGCGGGCACTTTGACGTGGGGTTTGATGCTGATCTGGTTACGGGCGGAGGAGTGACATTCATAGATGTCAATCTTGACTCGCTAGGCCAAGACATTATAGCAAGTCCGCTATGGACGCCAGTACTTGACTTCTCCGGGGCAACCAAATGGTATTTCGACCCAACGGCGCTAGCTGGTGGAGATGGATCAATTGATGCTCCATTTCAGGACCTTGAGACAGACATCGCGCAGATTGCTGAGTACAATTCGTCCTATGTAAAGCAGAACAGCGGAGTGGTTGAGCCAGGCGACGTGGCAGTCTTGATGGCTGGTAATCATGGCGACATCGCCCTGACGCAGCACTACTTCTCTGATTGGGTTGGCTTTGTCGGGGCCCAGGGGGTTCCTGCCACAATAGACTCATGGTACAGCATCGAAGGCGGTATGTACTACTTCGACAATGTACAGGGGACGAAGCGCGGCAGACAGGAGTGGCCCGCGCCTGGAACAGTTCCAGATGATGCCCCAAAGCAGTTCTGGATTCGTGGCAACACCTCCACCGGGACACCTCGTGCGTCCAAGGTTGTGTTCAATAACTGTGAGTTTGGCCCAGTATCAAAGGCACAGGCGGCGGCATGGCCCGACAGTGCAACGTATAACCTGAATGCAGTTCACGGCATCTGGCTTCAATACTCCAACAACATCCACATCCAGAACTCAAGGTTCTACGGATGTGCCGGTGGTGTCCGTGGCGTGGCCTATGGCAATGTACTGAATGTCATCGGAAACGAGATGCAATATCTTACGCGCTCTGGGTCTGCCCCCGGCGCGGTTGATTCAGTATACTATTATGATAACAAGATGGAGGATTTACTCAGGTGTGACCCACTCGGGCACGGTAACGGTATAACTATTGCGGCCGCAGGCCGGTCGCTATTCAGCATCGTTGACCGGAACTATATTGCATCATCTACTATCAGCACCAGGGATTTCGGATATGCCGATGCTGGTGGTGGCGTTGGTTTTGGAATTGTCTATTACGATGCACCCGACGCCACGACACACACCAACGCAACGGTAACGAATAATGTGGTGATTCATAACGGCTGGGATGGAATCCTTTTGGAGGATAGCGAGAACGCAGTTGTATCGAACAACACAGTAGTATCGCTGATAGACAATACCCTTGAACTACCAGGTATGCCAGAGAACAGCCGCCCTGGGGTCAAATTTGATGGAGCCAATACAGTAAACGCGACTGCGGCCAACAACATTGCTGGCGCAGTAGTGCGTAGCGGGGCTGTCCCTGCTGCTGAATATACTGAGCTCAATAGTTCTGAATACACCCTTGACTTCTCAACCGCCGGGCTAACCGCATGGGTTTCCGGTGGACCGACCACAGCATTTGACATGAGCCTTGCGGCGGGCAGCGAGAACATCGACGCAGGCATTCAGTCATTCGCGCCCAATGTTGACTTCCTTAATGCTTGCCGTCCAGTCACCAAGGACTGGGACATCGGAGCATACGAATATGACGGCGGCACTGGATGCTTCACGGCACAGAGCCTCATGATTGATAGCCATAACGTACAGAACTCAAGCTCTTGCTGGGTTGTAAATCCAGCAGAGTATTCTACAACTGGCGGACAGCTCGGGCTATTCCCAGACAATGACTCCATTTTGCTAGAGATGGTCGCGGGGCAATATAAGCGCATCAATCCGGCGGCACAGATTGTTGTCACTGGCACTGATTTAACCTATTCGGTTTACTGGAAGAACGATGATCTAAATAGTTCACACAGGATGCAGATAGACGCCTACGACCAAACAGCAACAACATCACACACTGTTACTGTAAACTTCGATGCCTCTGATGTTCTCACATATGTTACAGCAAATCAAATCGACGGATACGGTATTGATGACTTTGGTGGCGGTTGGTATAGGCTCTGGATCACACTAGATCTTACGACAAGAAGCATTAGTGGCCACTCATTTTGGATTCGTCAAAAGCTTTCTGAGACATCACCAGTGTCCGGAGAAGGCTTATTTATAGGTGGAGTTCAGCTTGAAGTTGATGTAGCAACTCCGGGACCATACCTGAAGAAGGATTGCCCATAGGTGGCCAAGCTCAAGAAGGCAGACATAAACAAGATCAGGAAGGCCCAAGAAGAAGTGCTGTTCTACGGCACGCCTGAAGAGGGCTATTCTGACTCGGGTCTATGGAAGTTCCTTGAGCATGTGTATACGAAGGACGCCGTTGACCTAGAGCATCCGAAGAAGAAGCTCCTTGGCGAGGGCGACGTATACGCAATCGTTGTGTTCCTGTACATGCTGGCGTGCCAGAGCTTGTTGATCCCCAAGTCCAGGCAGATCCGCATGTCGTGGTTCTCCTGTACGTTTGGCCTGTGGACGGCCAAGGGCGGCCCGTTCCGCCATGTGATCTATCAGACCAAGAAGGAAGAGGATGGATTCGATCAAACCACGAAGGGCAGGGAGGCACCTGGTGAAGGCCGGATGGACTTTATCGAACAACACCTTCCTAGTCACCTACGTGATCCTCATTTTATTGGCGGTCGAGGCAATACTGCGGGTGGTCTAAGGTTCACCCCTACTGAGTTCGGCACTGACGGGATGTACGTCCCGTGGCACGGGTCGAAGATCAACGGCATCCCACAGGGAGCCAAGCAGGTCAGGCAGCACACGCCCACGCTGTACATCAATGATGAGTCCGCCTTCCAGGCCGAGTACAAGTCAGCGATGATTGCTGCCGGGGCGTGCGCCAAGAAGATGATCTCTGTGTCGTCCGTAGACTCTGGATCGTTCTTCAACCAAGCGTGCCTAAACATGAAGCCAGGGGAAGAGCCGGGACATCGCGGGATTCACCCAGTAGTGGCCATCGGACTTGAGAAGATGGGCATTGAGTGGCCAAAGGGACTTGAGTCGTGGCAGACCAAATCAGGCACATGGGTGCTACAGGTCCACTACTCGTCTGACCCGAAGAAAGACCCGGCCAGAGACGGCGCAGAGTGGTACAAAAAGGCGGTCCTCCGTGATGGCTACGAGGGAAGCTACGATTCCGATGGTTGGCAGACCGAGATGGAGATCAACTACAACCGTGGCGGTGGAGCACCAGTGTTCCCGCAGGTTCGCCCCGGAAGCAAGGTGTTCGTTGACTCCGATCCAGTTGACAGGATGCGGAAGGGTCACAGGTTCTTCGCTGGCTATGACTACGGCGCAAGGAACCCATCGGCGTTCGAAGTGCTGGCGGTAGACAGGGACAATCTGATCAAGTCGGCGTGGGAGCTTTACGAGCCCTGCACCAACATGGCGGACCACGTAGCGAAGATCAAGCGGTGCCCGTATTGGGATCTGATTGAGGTTGTGGTTGGAGACCCCAGCATCATGTCAAGGACACAGCAGGGAGCGGCGGACGTTAGGACGCTTGCCGAACTGTTTGAGGAGCACGGGCTCTATTTGGTCAGGGGCAGGCGAGGGCAGGACGTAACCATCGCACAGATGCTCAACGGCGACCACTGGAAAGATATGGACAACCCTGGGCTCCTGCTCACTAAGGCCACGCCTTCGCTAAACGCAGAGGTTATGGATCTTAGGTGGGACAAGCATGTGAGCGAGGTATTGGACATCAGGAAGAACGCCCCGGAGCGCATCAGGGACAAGAACAACCATGGGTTCGATGCTGTCGCGTTGATTCTGGACTACGGAGTACAGCCCTATATCCCAGAAATAGCGAAACCGACTGCTGGCACATACAAGCAGGCCATCGACGACCTGAGAGTTATCACAGCTAGAGCAAAGAGAAAGAGCGGTGGGATCCATGTCGTCTAAAGCCGCTGCAACTATTGCAGTCTTCGATGAGGATGATATTGATATGCTGGAACTAGACGCAGATGATATTGCTGGCGAGGCCACTGGCGCACTGCTGGTTGGATGCTTCGTTGAGGGCGAAATCTATCTGGTAAACCACCGCTGTGGGTTCTGCAAGGCTGAGATGCAGACCATCGGTGTTGGCCACGGGATCTATGAGTGTTCTAATTGTGCCGCTGTTCGCAGCCGCCGTGTTATAATGGATAGAAGCTTCCAACTCCTGGAGATTGAAGAATGATCGGCAAGGACGTAAAGAAGCCTAGCGGCGAGATTGATGACTTTGTAAAAGACTGGAACGAGCAGTTAAACAGGGGCATCAAGCGCAGGCGCAAAGAGGAACGGCGCTGGGATCATGTTGAGAAATATGAGAACATGCGGCAGTGGGATGGCGAAGAGGGCCAGGGCGATGAGATCACCGTCAACAAGCTTGGTGCGTTCACAAGGAACTATCGGGCGCAGGTTGCCTATAACGACCCCCGTTGCAAGCTGACCCCGAAGACTGCCGATGGCTGGGATCCAATCCAGGTGCCAATCGCAGGCCCAGGTGGGCAACCAAAGATGGATCCCAATGGCCAGGTGATGACCAAAGAGGTTATCCCCGCCAAGGCGCGTGAGGCTCTTGTCAACGGCATCCTAGGCGCACCCATGCAGAACCTTCAGCAGACTTCTGGGCTTCTGGCAAAGTCTGGCGTCACTGGCTATGGCATTGTGAAGACCGGGTACAACCCGCTGTTCTCCACGCCCCCCAAGCCAGAGTCAGAGCAGACCATCCCCATCAAGGACGGTCGCCTAGACACTAGCCAGTACATGCGGAACAAGTTCGACAACAAGCTTGTGGTCGATGACAACGAGCGCCTTGTCTCCCGCACCAGCGTGCCCATCTGGGAAGACTTCTTCGTGAAGTGGGTGCCGTATCGCAACATGCTGATTGATCCTGATGGTGGTAACTATTGGGACGATCACCGCTGGGTGTGCGAGGAGGAACTGTGCGTCCTGTCTGATGTCAAGGCAGATCCGCTCTTTGAGAACACCAGCGACCTTGAGGCAAGCGGCAAGCGAATTGACGACGACAAGCCAGAGTTTGACTACAACCAGCACGGCAGTGATTGGTCAATGGCCAACGACCAAGAAGACGAAAGACCTACTGATATTGTACGTAAGTTCCACATCTATGACCTTATCAATAAGGAATATATCGTTCTTGCTGACGGCCACGGTAAGCCTCTCCGCCGTGTGTCGTTCACCTCGTTGGCCATTGACGACCATCCATACAGTGACTTCCGCCCCAATCAGGTGGCTGGTGAGTTCTACCCCCGCGCACTTGGTGTGGACCTTGCGCCGATCAATGATTGGTACAACCTGTCCCGCAAGTACGAACTGATTGCGATGAAGCGGTCCCCGCGAAAGGTGATCACCCGTAAGGGAGTGATTACCGGCGGGAACCTTGAGAGCTTCACGAGTGACGAGGACATGGCTGTCATCGAGATGGACATCCCGAAGAATACGCCATTGACCGACGAGCTCCTCCCGTTCAGCCCTCCGCCGCTTGGCCAGGACGCCTACGCGAACACGCAGATCATCGGTGGGGACTTCTCCGAGGTTGGCGGGATGACCGACGAGGCTCGTGGCAAGGCTACGGCTGACTCCGCCACTCAGGTAAACGCTATGGAGCAGTACAGCGGAACGAGGATCGCCCACGACCGCAAGATCATGGCTGAGACATGGCGCAGGCTGTTCAAGAAGATGAACGACTACATCGACGCCAACATGACCACCGAGCGTGCGATCATGGTGCAGGGAACCGACGGACAGGTATTCCAGGCTCTCGTAGATCCAGACATGATTGCCGGTGACTTCGATGTGGATGTTGACTTCCAGGATCTGGCCGAGAACAACACTGCCGCACAGGCTGCTGGCCGCACTCAGATCGCACAGATCGCAGGGCAGGCACCACACCTGTTCATGAGCGAGCCGCTGGTTCGTGGCTGGCTTGAACCTTACGGGATCAAGGACCAGAACTTCATTGACGCGCTTGTCGAGTCCTCGCAGATGCAGATGCAGATGCTTATGGCACAGGCCACTGGACAGCAGGACGGCAAGTCACCAGAGGCAGATGCCCCGACTAGCGAGGCGCAGGCCATCTCCCAAAACGGAGCGGGCAGTCAGTCCCGCAGATTGTCGAGTGCAAGCTAATGGCTTTCTACGATCTTGAGTGCTCCTGTGGGGCAGTGACTGAGTTCATGATGGGCATGGAGGAAGTGGACGCAGTTGTTGGGTGTCCTGAGTGCGACGAGCCACTGAGCCGCAGGCACAACAACGTCTTTAGCGTCCCGGCGATTCAGGGGGAGACCTGCTCGCACAGTTGCTCCTATGGTGGATACGACGAGGGGCTCGGTGAGTTTGTCACTGACAAGA
>PJEL010000586.1_pt1 | contig 42408 bp, 70 predicted proteins | sample 1853271 | NCBI WGS metagenome assembly PJEL01 (sample SAMN08108733, study PRJNA415343) | Invertebrate metagenome, whole genome shotgun sequencing project. | host: Globobulimina | place: Sweden: Gullmar Fjord | collected 2015-08
AGCAGTGGGCCGACGGGGACTTGGCAAAAATAGCCAGAAAAAAAGGGGTTGCATTAAACCTTAATTATATTAAAAAAATCGTTGATGTTGTTGTTGGTTTTGGAAGGCAGAACACAACAATGATGAAAGCTTTCCCTATAGAAAACAATGACGCCAAGGTGGCCGAAGTATATTCCAGGTTAATCCATTGGATAGTAAAAGACAGAAACGCCAATCATATTATAAATAAAGCCTATAAAGACGCAACCATTTGTGGAATCGGTTGGATTTCCCCGGAGCTAAACTTTGAGAATGATATTTTGTCTGGGGACATTGCAATAAAGAAAGAAGACCCTTTTAATATATTGGTTGACCCTCACTTTAAAGAGCAAGACTTGTCAGATGCTGATTATTTAATCAGACACCAGAGAGTTTCCAAGTCGAAACTTAAACAGCTTTTCCCTAACAAAAAGTCTGAAATTGACAGTGCCGACACTGACACAAAAAATGAAGGCGTTAGAAAAGAGATCGATGTCCCAAGTGACAGGAGCCAAAGAGTTCTTGTTTTGGAGTATTGGCACAGAGTATTTAAAAATGTAACTTTTGTAACTGACGTTTCTTCTCCCAATATATTCCAAAGATTTGATGGAAGTAAAAAAGAGCTAGACGCTCTTTTGGAAAGCAATCCTAATTTAAGGTCATTCGTCAGAAACACCCCAGAAATAATGTTAACAATAACGGCAGGGGACAGTATCGTTTTGTATGACGGTGCTAACACCCTCCCTACTTCGTGGTATCCGTTTATACCTGTTTTTTCCTATATTGATACTGGCAACAATGAATGGAAGTACCGTATCCAAGGTATGGTAAGAGCATTAAAAGACCCTCAAAGAGAAAAAAACAAACGAAGAAGTGTTTTAGCTGAAACTGTGGGGAAGATGGCACAATTCGGATGGAAGGTCGAGAAAGGGGCAGTAGATGATATAGATGTTTTTAAGAAAAAAGACAACATTATAGAGGTTAATCCGGGAAAACAAATACAAGAAATAACACCAACTTTGATTCCTCCGGCAGTAGTTACATTAGAGCAAATGTTTGATAATGACATAGCAAGGATAGGAGCACCCCCAGAGCAGCTGGGTCAGGCTTTGTCAGCAGGAGAGGCTGGAGTAACAACAAATGCACGGATAAGACAGGGCCTAATGAGCCAGCAGGAAGCTATTGACAATTTTTCTTATGCTAAGAGGTCGCTGGGAAGGCAAATTATAGAAATAATCGCACAAAATTATACAAAAGAAAAAATACAAAGAATTCTAGGGGACGATATAAAGTTCGTTCCGGAGGGATTGGAAGAGCAAGTAAAGAAATCAGCAGAGCAGGCGCAAAGCTTAAGAGATGCAGTTGAAAAGGAAAAGGAAGCCTTGGCGGAAGACTTGAAGGCGTTAGAGCAGAACGATGAAGAAATAACAGATGAGGCCGAAAACGAAATACTTGTTCAGTTGGAACAAATGGAGAATCAGGCAAGAGACGCAGAAGACCAGGCTCAGTCTTTGCAGGCTCAATTGGGGTTGGCGTTCGCAGAGGAAAAGAGGTTCTGGGAACTGTTTGATGAAACAAGAAAAACTCAAAGGTTCGACATAGAAATAGATGAAACAAATGATAATCCTACCTTCAGGGCGGGGGCTGTAGAAACCTTGATGAAGGCAGCACAGTTCAAAATTCCTGTTGATCCTATATCAATGGTACAGTTGATGGATATTCCAGAGGAGCAAAAAAGGCAAACGGTGCAATCAATGCAGCAGGCCCAGCAGTCGCAGGCAAGCCTGGCAAGCGTAGAGGCACAGAAGCAAGCCAATGAAATGGAATTAGAAAGGGAGAAAATGCAGAATAATTTCGATATAGAGCTAGTCAAAAAGGGAATAAACCCCAGAACAAAAAAGCCATTGCCAGGCTATGTACCAGAAGAAGAGCTTGAAAGAGCAGAGCTAAAACTGGAGCTTGAAAAGATAAAAGAAAAGACGGAGAAAAAAGAATTGCAATGAAAAGCAAAAAAGACTTGCCAAAAGGATGGAAGGACATTATATTGTGTACATTCAGAGAAGGTGGGTCAAAAGAGAAGGTTTTATCAGATTTAGGCCTTACCGCTTACCAGCATGGGGTTATAGCTGGGGATGACGAAGAATATAAGGAGATTTTTGACAGAGGATGGTTGTTGAAAAAAGCCCATGTTCACGACGTGTTGCTTGGAAACGCAAATGGGACTATAAAGGGGAACGCTGCTTCAGCTATTTTTATGGCAAAAAACACACTCGGTTGGGGTGATATGCCAGTCAAAAAAGAAGAAGGGTCTGTCATTACTGACGAAATAGAAGGGGAAGTTATAAAAAACAAATACAAAAGGAGCAAAAACGATGAAAAAAAAGATGTTGGTGTTAATGTTATTAATTAGTTTTTTAGCCTCCTCCGCTTTGGCGGGAGAGTTGGACTCATATCTATTAGACCCTGATTTGATACTATATCAGGTTTATGGATATGAATATAATATTTGTTAGTTAAAGATAATGGGCAAGCTCCTTGAGGGGGGCTTAAAAGAGGTAAGACTCCACGTTATCTTTAACTAATGCAATCAAAGGAGATGCAAAATGTCGGACGATAAAAACAACGATTCTGTGCCGTCGGCAGATGATCACACTGGGCAAATAGAAGAGCCTGCAAAAGATGAAGTAGCTGGTTTATTGTCAGCTAAAGAAGCAGAGGTCAAAAAAAGGCAGGAGGCAGAAGCGAAGCTTTCAGCAGCAGAACAGTATGGAAGGACTATGGAGGAACTGTTAAACCAAAAGTCTCAAGGTGAAAACCAAGAAGCGGCTTTTGATTACGATCCAGAGGACTACCCTAATAATAGTTCGGTTGAGGGGATGATTCGCAAACAGTTAGCAAAAGAGCTAGAGCCTTTAAAACAAAATACCAGGACTAATGTCTTGATGCAGCAAGAGAACACGGCGAGGCTAAAGTATAAAGATTACGACGAAGTTATCAATACTTATTGGAATCAAAAAATAGCCGAAACCCCCGATCTTGCGAAAGGCGTACAAGACGGATATATAACACCTGACGTTGCTTACCAGATCGCTACTTCGCACCCTGACTACCAGAAAAAACAAATAGAGGAGCAGGCTAGGGCAACGTCCGATAAAATTGCAAAAAATTTAGAACAGCCTCCGTCAATAACAGGTGGGGGGCCAGTAGACTTAGATGCGATTAAAAAAATAGAAAGCATGTCTTCTGACGATTTGAATAATGAGATCGAAAGAATAAAAAGACTGCCTCGGAACAAGGCTGTTTAGCCTCTCCTAGACAGGAGAAAATATGGCAACAGGAACTTCTACAAGTACTCAGATACCAGATGCTGTCAGGATTTTTTATGATAAAGTCCTATTAAGCAGAGCATTACCATTTCTTGCTCATGCTCTTTTCGGGCAACAGAAGCCGGTTGACCCTAAATCAGGAGATCAGCCCAGGTTTAGAAGATACACGGCTCTTCCAAAGGCAACAGCACCATTGGTAGAAGGAGTAACACCACAGGCACAACAGTTAGCAAAAACAGACATTACAGGTCAATTGGTACAATACGGTCAGTTTGTTACAGTAACGGACTATGTTGATATGACTTCTCGTGACCCCGTAATGACAGAAGCCGTTGAGCTTCTTGGAGAATCAGCAGGCCAAACACTCGATAATGTTTACCGAGACACATTGGTCGCAGGAACAAACGTTTTTTATTCAGGGACAGCAACGGTAAGAACTGCTGTACGTGGGCTTATTACTACAACAATTCTAGATAAAGTCCAAAGAGAAATGAGAGGAAACAACGCTAAGTATTGGAATAGTATGCCTATTGTTGGCATGGACAGGGTTGGGACAAGCCCAATATCTGCCGCATACTACTGTATAGTTAGCCATGATGTTCAATATACTCTTAAGGGTTTAACTGGGTATGTCCAAACGCATGAGTATTCTAATCCGAATCAGGCACTTCCTGGTGAAGTTGGCTCCTACAATCAGTTTAGGTTTGTAGAGTCTACAGAAGCCAAGGTTTGGGCTGGAGGTGGAGCAGGTGCAACAACAGATGAGCAGGAAACAGGAACGGCTGCTGACGTTCATGCAATACTATGTTTCGGGAGAGAAGCATATGGCATAACCCCGCTTGGCGGAAAGAATTTTGAAACTATAATAAAGCCTTTAGGTGCTGGCGAGGATGCTCTTAATCAGAGGATGACTGCTGGTTGGAAAGCAAATACAGATATTGTGATTCTAAACGACGCCTTTATGTATCGTATAGAATGTGCAGTAAGTACGTAGGAGGTAAATTATGGCTACTAATATTAGAACAGGAACAGTAACTCAGGCAGCAACAGCGATAGCATTGGAAATCGAATGTGGGTTTAGCCCTGATTATTTTAAAATTTGGAATCAGACTGACGGAATTTACGAAGAGTGGTTTAAAGGAATGACTGACGCACACGGGTTAATTGTTGATCTTGCAAACACTGCAACAGCAGGTGCGGCTTACCCTGCGCAGGTAACAGTTGCGACATCTCTCGGAATAACTCCATCGGGTGACTCTTCCACAGACACCTTCAAGGGTGTAACTTTTGGTCTTCATACGACCATAAATATAGCTTCTAAAGTTTATTACTGGATAGCGACAACACAACAGTAAATTATGGGGGGGCGTAAAGCCTCCCCCTTTTAAAAAAGGGATTTATAATGGCAAAAGAAGTAAAAGAAAAAAAATATCGTTGTAAAGTTTTTAACATGAAAGAGCCCGGACTTGAAATTTTTGTGTCTATGTCGAATATTAATATGAAAAAATATTGGCGGATACAACATGGGCAAGAGGTTTCTTTGGAGAAAGGGTGTATAGAAATAATAAAAAATTCGGTTTTTGAAAAATATGAAACACTTGGAGATTTAAACGGAAATTTTTCCAATGCCGATGAAGGAAAATTGAAATGTGCAAAAGTCCCAAGGTTTGAGATTGTTGTACTGGACGACGATTACGAAGAAGCAACAGGTGCTTTTAAATTAGCGGAAGAAATGGAGAAACCTAATGTTTCAGTCTAGGACTATAGCAATAGTAGGGGGTGGGTTTTCAAAGAAGAAGGCTCCACTGGATTCGAATATTGAAAAGTGGATACTGCCTGTATCTGCTCCACACCTGATCCCTTATGCTGCTAGAGCATTCGAGTTTCATTCAGACATATGGGATGTTAATTCGCAATCATGGAGAAACACCCCTGATCCGAAAGGGTGTATGGATAATTATAAAAAAATGCTTAAAAGCATTAAGTGCCCTTTATATATGACTAAACCATCTAAGGACATTCCAATGTCAAGGCCGTTCCCTTTTGTTGAGATAGTGAGCAAGTTTGGTTTTTATTTTGACAATTCAATTAGCTATATGATAGCGATGGCAATTGACGAATTTTTAAAATTTCAAGGGAACAAGGAGCTTCATTTTTACGGAGTTGATTTTAATGAAGAAAGGCACACTTTCCAAAAGGGAGTATGCGAATACTATGTAGGCATGGCAACAACTTTGGGGATAAAGATTTTCGTTTCGCATGGGTCAAGCCTTTTAAAAACCCATGATGGCCTTCTCTATGGCATAAATAAAAAACCAGAACAATTGATCCCAGAAATAACAGAACAGCAAAAAGAATTAAGAGCTTTAGACATGCAAGCGCAGGGTGAGGCCATGTTAGAGGAAGTTGGATAATGACTTTTGGCGAAATATTAGCAAGGGTAAACTTTTTAGTTTGGGGGAATTCGACACCTCCGACAGGAACAACTGCGCAGCTTTCAGGAGATGAAGGCATAATTGCCGATATACATAGAAACATTCAAGAAGACTATAACTATTGGATTATGAGAGCAGATGTTGTTATCCCAACCGTTGTTGACACCCAAGCCTATACTCTCCCAACAAATTTCAAAGAAATGATAGATATGACTTTTAAGGTTGATGGTGAAGATTATTGGGGGCCAAAGTTAGAGCCTGTAGACAAAAGAGTAGAGATAGAATTGTGGCAAAGGAATAATTCAGATGCAGAATATCCAACACATTTTGCTTTTTATAATGCAACAGTTGTACTTTATCCAAAGCCCAGTGCTATTCGCAATTTGCATGTTATGTATTGGAAGTACTTTGACCGTCCTTCTGCTTTTACATCTACGGCAAGCACAGACAATGATGATTTAACAACACATGCAGGGAAAGCAATTAGCTATTTAGCAGCAGCAGAAATGTGTTGGATATTGGATGAGTTTCAAAAAGCACAACATTATGAAACAAAGGGAGAGCAAGCTGTAGCCCTACTTAAAAGGCATGATGTAAAAAACAGGCAAGCTATATTTGCCAGTGAAATAGACTATAGTGGGTATTAATAATGACAAATCCACACAGTAGCCCATCATCGGGGACATCGTCTGGTTCCAGCCCTCATGGCAATCCATCAACAAGGTTTGGGGTTGCAAGCAATCCACAGACAGGGTTTTTTTTAATTATAGATCACAATGAAGCGGTGATAATTGATCATAATGGTGAAGCCATAAGCGGTGGAGATTTCACTTTTATAGAGACAACGGAGAGTAACCCTCATGCCTGAATTTAAAGAGTATGATGAAATAGCAACCATAGCAAGTGGGGATATATCCTTAATACAACAGTCGTCTGATGATGTTGTTAAAAAGACAGTTAGGCAGGATGCAGTCGAAATTTTGACAAACAAAACTTTAACTAGTCCTGGTATAAATACACCGACGATTTCTACTCCTGTTATGAATGGGACAGTAAGCGGAACAGCCATTAAAGATGAAGATGACATGGCTTCGGATTCAGAAAGTCATTTGGTAACACAACAAAGTTCGAAGGCATATTCAGACTCAAAGGTTTTGGACGAAGATGACATGGCAAGCAACAGTACAACAGAAGCCCCTAGTCAGCAATCGACGGTAGCTTATACAAATAGCCTTTTCTCAGGCATGATTGTTGCTTTTGCTGCAGCAACGGCCCCGGATGGGTTTTTGGATTGTGACGGGACAGCAGTTTCAAGAACAACATATGCTACTTTATTTTCAAGGATTGGGACTACTTGGGGGGTCGGGGATGGCTCAACAACTTTTAATCTTCCAGACTTAAGGGGAATGTTTTTAAGAGGGTCAGGAACGCATGGAACACTTAACATGGCAGATGGGAATGATTTCGCTGGGCCAGCAGTTGGAGCAAGTGAAAATGATTCTTTTCAGCAACACCACCATGAAATAAAGCAAAAAACATCTGGTCTTTTTACTAACCCAGATACCTTCAATGATGGGGGTGGGGCATCTAGGAATAGGGTTAACAGTAATGCATCCGAGCAGTCAGAGTCTTATCAGGCTAAGGATAATGTTGAAGGCACTCAAGGAACGGCAAGGCATGGGGACGAAACAAGACCAGTTAATTATGGAGTTAATTATATAATAAAAACATAGCAGTTTTGCTAGAAGGGGATTAAATGGTCAGAAGAGACATTCAATTGATAACATCAAAATTTGGGAAAAGAAAAGGGTTTGGGCTTTTTCATTTTGGAGTTGATCTAAGGTCGTGGACAGATGATTTTAAAACTAAACTTCCTGCTATTCTTCCCGAGGAATGTGAGTTTGTTCGTAGAAAATACCAAAAAAAATGGGGATGGTCTTTGATTTTTAAGCCTCTTGAAGATGGTGGAACGGCTGGATATTGTGAGATAAAGTATGTTCATGTTGAAGACAATGAAGAGTTTATCCCAGGTTATATATACCCAAAGGGGAAGGTTGTCGGTCACACGGTTGTAACAGATTACATGAAGAAAAAGGACTATGCAGATCATCTTCATTTCGAGACTTGGAGATGGGGCAGAAAATTAAAATTAATAAAAAGGCCAGTTGACCCAGAAATATATTTTAAAATACGGGATATATCATACAAAAGGAAATAAAAAAGGTTTAAAAATGGGAAAGAAAAAAACAGACGCAGAAATAGAATTTATAAAGCAATTTAAAAACCCTATTACAAAGTTTTTGGCGTGGATGTTTAGGTACAGAAGGTTCGAAATATCTCTTTTGGTCATTTCTATTTTAATCGCCGCAATGGTAATAATGAAGAAAGAAGACCTAAAGGGTATGCCTTTTATAAAAAACTTGTTTTATGAAAAGGGGGGCAAGTGAAAATTTTAATTATTTTTAGTTTGTTGGTTTTAGGTTGCAATCAAAGGCAAGTCAAGAAAGCATACGTCAGGACAGACTTTAAATCAGATGAGGCATGGGTATATTATATATGTACTCAACAATCAAGCAAAACCCAAGATGGTCTTCTGAAAGATAAAAAAGATCATAATGTATTGGAGTGTAAGCCATTGATGGATGAAGTAGTTAAAGACTTTAGGCTTAAAAGGTCTATGAAGATATACAATGATTGCAAAGACGACAAAAAAAGATACAAAGAACATTCATGGCAGAACTGCTATGACAAGATAATAGTGAGGTAAAAATGGCTTCTCATACACGTTCATGGTCAAACGCTACGCCTGCTGAATCAGATGATGCTGGTGATGGGGCTAGCGAAATAAGAAATCATAGAGTTGATAACGACGAAAGAATGACGCTGGATCATTGGTGGGACAATGCAGCAGCAACAACCAACACAACTCAAGACGGTTACCACAAAAAAGTAACACTTAATAATAGTACGTCTGTTTCGGCAGGAGTGGCGAACACAGGCATTCTGCACGTAGAAGACGTAAGTTCTAAGGCAGAGTTATTTTATATGGATGAGGACGGGAATGATGTCCAAGTAACGTCTGGTGGAAGCATCAACAATCAAGCTTTTAATGCTATTAATTTAGAAGACCAAGATGGAACGGTTTATGTTTTAAGAAAATACTCTTTTACGTCGGTGAGCAGTATTTTGAAATCAGCTTTAACAAATTTTGTTGCTTTAATTGGCTGGGAGGTATCTACTTCTGGCACTCCTGCGGTTCTACTGCAAAGAGAAATAGATTTTCAGTTTGCGAAAAGCACAGATTTGGGGCAAGCGAATTCTTCTACTGGGATTTTATATTATTTGGCGAGTTCGTGATGAAGGTATTGTTTTTTTTATTTTTGGTTTTTTCCCCTTCTGCCCTTTTTGCTAATCTTAATGGTAAGATAGAGATAGGCCACAATATCCAAAAATTTAATGAAAATAGAGTAAGCTATGCATTTATGGAAACGGGGTATGACTTTTATTTATTAAAGTTAAGACATAGATTCTATGGAAGTTGGAGGACATGGTTTTACCAGTCTAGTAAAATAATAATAGACAATAAGCCTTTTAGAGACATTTATACAATAGGATATAAGGCCAAGTACGACATTGTTTATTTTAAAGTGCAACATTTTTGCAACCATCCTGTACTTAGCGATTATGACAAAAAATGGTTTAGTAATAGGTGGGGGCAAAGCGCAACAAGTTTTTCCATTGGTTTGGAATGGGAACTTAAATGAGCCAAAGAAGCAACATAGATGTTTATCCGGCAATCCCTACTGGGGTTAGTGCTGATCAAGATCGTTTTAACAGGGCTATTGTAGAAATTTTGCAAAAAAAAGAAAAAGATTTGCTTGGAGACTTGGATCAGTTATTCAGCGGAACTTTCGGGGGGATTTCTGTAATTGATAATGCGACAACTTTTTCTGTATCAACAACAAATACGCAGATTTCAAATTTTGACACTAATGACCCTAGTTCAAATACTACCCCTGATCATACAAACGACCATGTAGCAATTATAACAACAGGGAAATATTATGTTAGCTATTTTACGGTTGTAGAGAATAGCGCAGGGGCAAGCGTAGTTATCCATGTAGTGGCTTATAAAAACAACGGGGCTACTGCTCTTTTGCCAGTTCATACCCACAGGACATTGTCAAATTTAGACAAAGGGCTTATGGGAACGGGGGGGTTTGTAACCCTTGCGGCAGGGGACACCGTGGAGTTGTGGGCAGAGGGTGACGTAACTAAGACTATAACTTTTTCAGACATAGTTTTAAGTGTACAGAAGGTGGGATAATGCAACATTTTAATGTGCCAGTAATAGCAGGAGTAATACGAGACTTTAACGAGAGGGTGATCCCTGACAATAGGGCTTCTGACTGTAACAATGTTACTTTCGAAAAAGGCAGGTTCAAGACAAGGTGGGGCTACCAGCAGTTAGGAAACACTGTTTATAACCCAGTTATGAAAATTGTTGACTATGAACAGCTTGATTCTGGGAATCGGTTCGCTTTGGCGTTTACTACAACGGATGCTTATCGGCTAAATGTTAACACAGGTGTCTGGACACTTATAACAAAAAAATATATTACTGGGTCAATAGGCAGTATCTCAGGGACAACGGTAAATGGATCAAGCACCAATTGGGTGGCGGGTCTTACCGATACTGATTATGAGATAAAGTTTGGCACACAAGATTTAAACGCAACCCCCGGCACTTTTGCGACAGGAGACGGTCTTGATGGTGAATGGTTTGTTGTATCAACTATTGATTCGGCTACAACAATGACGCTTGCGACGGCACCGGGGGGTTCCACGACAGGGAATTACGTAATAAGAGCCTTGACTTCTGGAGATGAAGATGATGAGATTTCCGTTGCATTCCCTTATGATTCCGCTACCGGAGTAGCAGAAAAAATTGTAGTAGCCACAAATGGGATAGAGGTTCCGAGAAGATGGGCTGGTTCAGGAGAGTTTACCAATCTCGGGGGTAGCCCTAATGTCGCAAACAATGTATCGTATTTTGGGGGGGTAGGGAGTGAACACCTTATTTTTGCGGATACTGTTGATACAGCGGTAAATTATCCGCAAAGGATTGAAACATCTTCGGCGGGAACAGTAGAAACTTATGCTGGGCAAAGCTATGATTTATTGCAGACAAACGACAAAATAAAAGGAATTTTGCCTCTTGCCGGTAAAATGTATGTTTATAAAGAAGAGTCTATAACCGAAATGTGGGCTGATCCTTCGGGAACAAACGAAGACCCTTTTAATTTTACTGAAAACAAAATAGCTAAAATAGGTGTCCCAACAATAGAGACTGTGTCCAACATAGGAAGTTTTCATATTTTTTTGGGGTCAGATAATAATATTTATGTTTTTGATGGTTCGTCTGCCCCAGTTCCAGTAGGGGATGAGGTAACAAATGAAATAGACTCAATTATAGATAGACAGTTTAAAGGTCGTTCTTTTTCTTTCGCCTTCCAATCAGAAGACTTATATCTTTTGTTTATCCCTCTGGCTTCAGATGGGACGGGATACCCGGTGAAGACGTATGTTTTTAATTATAAAGAAAAAACTTGGACAAAATGGACAATGAACGATAGTATAACTGCGATCGGGGGATACAATAAGCAAACAACAACCCCATGGAACTCTGCAACTGGCCCAATGGCTCAAGCATGGAGTGCCCTAACTTTAAGGTGGACGGACTTGAAAAAAACCGAGAGTCAAGACAGGGTTCTTCTGGGAGACTCGGCGGGTAAGATTTACGAATTTGAGAAGACGCATACAATGGACGACGGGACTTCTATCGAGTCGCAGTTAATAACAAAGGACTATCCTGTAAACGATCCAAAACATACAATCCGAATACTAGAGTTTGTTTTAGGTTTTGCAAAAGTCCTTGACAGTACATCAACAGCGGTATCTACTGGGGTGACAGTAGAGGTCAGTGTTGACTTTGGAGAGAGTTGGAGCACAGCGGTAACAATAACAGAGGCATGGACAGGACTAAGTGCTGATTACAGAACTAATGTTTATAATTTTTTAGAGAGGGGTAAGCATGTTAGGTTTAGAATCACAAGCGACAGTGGCACTCCTTTCGACCTAGAATCATTATTGATCGGGTTTAATCAAATGGATGGGAAGGTAAAATAATGGGCTTTTTAGATGCTTTGGGAACAATAGCTGACCCTGTCGGAATTTTTGATGAGAAAGAGCAAGAAACAGGGCAGGCGACAAGATTAACTACTGGACAGCAAACTCTCCTAGAGGAGCAAACAAAAGAGGCGTCTGGGGCATTCAGCACAGCTTTAGAGGGGTTTAAGCAGCCGGTAGGGTCTACTTTTGAAGGAATAGATAGAACGGCCTTTAATGCAGGAATTGCGGGTATAGATGCACAAACGGAAAGGCAAATAGGGAATGCGTTCGGGTCTGGAGAAAGGTTTTCTTCTGGGAATAGGCTTTTGAGAGCCAGAATTGCTTCTGAAGGTGGGATCCAAAAATCAAGACTGCTTGGAGATTTGTTGAACCAAGAAAGGGTATCCAGAATACAGACGAACCAATTCCAGCAAGGGCAAAATTTTAATAGATTGGGGCAAGTGGCAAATCTTGCTACCTCTCCTTTTGGGGTTAGTTCTTTTGAAAATATAGTTACTCCCGGGCAAGAAAGCGCATTGCCAGGTGTTTTAGGTCTAGCTGGGGGGATTGTGGGTGGAATTTACGGCGGCCCAGGCGGGGCAGCAGCAGGGTCACAGGCTGGGAATATTGTTGGATCAAAGGCAGGTGGGGCCAACAGTGTATTAGGGAGATAGGGGGTTGACATGGCAACAGTAGTACAGCCAAGAAGAAGCACTTTTGCACAATCTTTAGCTCAAGGGCTGGGAATTGGGCTTAGTATAAATGAACAACAAAGAAGGTTCGCAGAATCCCAGATTAAAAATGCGAGAGGAAACCTTGGTGCCATAAAGCAGGGTCAGGCAGGGCTGGGCATTGAAAACCAAATAGGGAACCAGAAAAATTTGTTTGATGTTGAAAAAAAGCAAGCTTTGGGAGAAAGGCCAGAGCTTACAAAAGATGCTCAAACCCAGTTGTTTCTTGCTAGCAAAAATCTAACTGATCTGAATGCAAAGGCGGCAGAAGCAGAAGATAGGTTTGTTTTAGATTATGTAACAAGAACTAACTACAGAGGGTTTAATAACGCTTCCCCAGACAAGCAAAGGCAGTTGGGGGAAAGGTTCAAGAAATTCAATAGAAACAAAATAATAAAGCCAGGCGTTGAAAGGATGCTTGGTATAACCCCACAGAACAGAAAGCTCATAGAAAGATGGGAGCAAACTGTTAATGCGGGCAAGCAAGTTCTGGATAGCCAGCAAGCCTTTGACGCAAAGGCAAAAGACTTTGAAGCTCAAGGGAATAGAGATATTTCCAACCTTAATCAAGGAGAGTCCGAAAAAGTAGTTAGAGAAGACTTTAGTAATGAATTTATTGGTGCTTTAAGGGGTAGAGATAGAGCAGGGGCCTTTCGGGCTTTCCAGAAATTAAAGGGAAGTATGGAGTCTATAGACTTGGAGTTTGGAACAAACAGAGCAAGAGAGTTAAATTTTAATTCTATGCTTAAGTCTTTTGGTGGATTCGGAGGAAGAGGCAGAGGCAGAGGCGGAAAGCCCGAAAGGTTTAACGTGACAAGAGGGGGGCAGACAAGGTCTTTTCTGGCGAGGAGTTCCGAAGAGGCAGAAAAAAAGTTTTTGAAAAAGTTCGGTGGTTCTAAAGAAGGAATAAACGTTGAATTTGGATCAGGTCAAGGGCAGAGAGACCGGAAAAAGCTTGATGAGCAGATAAAGCAAGAAAGGTTGGACGCAACAAAAAGAGCCAGATTGGAGCAAGTTCAAGAGATAATAGAGGAAGGAAAAGGATTTTTTTCATCAAGGAAAACAGAGGTAGAAAATATAAATAGAAAGTTGTCTAATGCTGGGTTTAAGCAAAGAGTAGGTCTGGACAGTTCAAACGAGATTGTAATAAAAGGAAGCGGGCAAAGCTTTAATAATGTAGCATCCAGTAAGCCAAGAGGATTAAGGCGTGCTAGATAATGCCAAGAACGTTTGAAGATAAATTCAAAGACCCTATAAATTCTGGCTTAACAAAGGCGGAGTGGGAGGCCTCGGCTCAAGACCACTTCAATTCTTTGCCTGTCCCAGAAGGGGAATCCAGGCAAGAAACAGAAGCAGTAAGGCAAGATTTCTTTAAGCATGCCTCTTCTTTAATCGAAAAAAAATTCAAGCCCGATGACATAGAAGAAGCCCAAGAAGACTTTCTTGACTCAATATCTACGTCGGAGGGGGTAGAACGAAAAGTTATTCCTGAAGACAATGCTGTTGCAAAAGAAGACTTTCTTGACTCCATAACTCAGTCTCAGGGGATAAAGTTATCTTCACAAGAAAAAAAAGAAATAAAAACAAGAAGAACTAATCAGCTTATAGAAAGACAACGAGAGGGGGGCTTTAAAAATGCTCTTATCTTTGGTCTTGAGGGGTCAACTCTGTTAAAGGCATGGCAAACAGAGGGTGTAAGACCCGATATACAGTACGCTCCGAAGGGTTTAGCGGAAAATGTGGCCTTTGGAATGTCCCAAATTTTCGGGGATTTGCCTTTGTTTGCAGCAGGAGCAATTCCGGGCTTTACAGCTACCAGGGCATTGAACGAGTCAACCGAAATAAGACAACAGCAAGGAGAACTTGAGCTTTCAACAGACAATTTAAAAAGAATCGGCGTAGAGGCCGGAAAAGGGTTTGCAGAAGGATTTATTCTGGGGAAGGTTACAAAGGGGCTTGAGAAATTTAAGCCTAGAAGCACTATTTTAAAAGGAACTTTGGCAGCAGGAAAACCGGTTGCGGAGGCAGGGACGATTGTTGTTTCCGGTGCAGCCCTTGACCAGAGAATCCCGGAAGTGCATGATTTTTCAACTGCTTTAGGGATTTCTTTAATTTTAAGAAGTAAGTCTTTTCTTCAAAACAAAGCAATGTCTGAAGGGGTGGCAAGAGCCGTGTCGAAAAGGCAAAACATTCCATTAACAGATGCTAGAAAATTAATAAGAATAGAAAAAGGAGCTTCTCAGCTTAGAGAGGATTTCCAAAAAGACTTTAAAAGAAGCATAAAGGCAAAAAACCAATTGCCCGAAATTCAAAAAATCCCTAACGAAAATCCAGCTAAAACTAGTAATATTGATAAGATGTATACGGGGAAATTGACAGAGGCAGAAATACAAAAAGCAGAGCTTAAGCAGTTTGCAAATGAAGACTTGAAAGTCCCGACATATGATGACTTAGCAAAAAGGTTTTTGAAAGAATCCAAAGTAAGGCCTGACAGTAAAACGTATAGGTCAACACTGAAGGCATTTCAGGGTAAGTTCATTACAGGATGGGGACAGGCTTTAAGTAAGGACACTCCTACTGGGAAGCTTTTAGTGCAAGATGAATTTAGAAGCATAGCCGCCGGTGAGCTTTACGGGGGAAGTGTTACAAAAAACATAGAAAACATACTTGCTCCTATAACAAAAAAAAGAGCAGACAATGTTTTAAAGTTAAATGAAAAGCAGTCTCAGCTTTTGTTCGATTTGAACGATAAGCCGAAAATAGACTGGCCCACAATAGAAGCTAGTTCTGGATTAAGCCCCAAGGACATATCTAAGGTTAAAAAAATGCAACCAGAAATAAGAAAGATTGCAGATTTTTTAGAGAAGAATTATTCCGATGTCGGGGGTATGGGTCTTGACAAAAAGGGGAACATTGTTCCTTTCGAAAGAGTAGAAAATTATATGCCTCGCAAATTTGACGGCAAAAAAATACAGAAAAACCCTGTTAAGTTTATAGCCGAGCTTATGGCAAGGGAGTACTTACCTTCTGACCATGTTAATTTAACAGAATTAAAAAATGCAGACAAGGCCAAGCAAAGAAAAGCAGCAGAAGATGCTCTTGATAGAGTTACATCGATTAAAGATACTGTTTCTAACTTTGCCAAAGAGAGAAAGTTCCCAGATATAAGCAACGAATGGTATAGAAGGGATATGAACGCTTTTGTTGAGTATGCCCAAGAGATAGCAATGTCTACGGAAAGTATTCGAGTTCGTGGCCCAAGAAACGAAATATTAAGAGAGAGACTGGGTCAAATTGCAGTAGAGGCGAATGAGTCCTATTCTTTTAAAGACGCAAAGATCGTAACTGATAGGGCAATAAACCTAGCTGAAGCTTTAACAGGGCAAGGAGAAAGGGGGGACGCAAGGATAAACTCTGCTGTTGCTGGGGTTTTGAATTATCAAGTTTTAAGTAAGATGATAACCTCCACTCCTTCACAGTTGTCTCAGGTGTTTGCTCCTATTTACAGGCATGATTTTTGGTCTGGTATGAGAGGAATTGGCAGAGCCTTGAGGGGAAAGGTAAACCCAAAAGTAAGGCAAGAAAACTTAGATTTCATAAGAGAGTCAGGTATCAATCTGGGCATTGCAAGAAGTGAATTATATAAAATGATAACGGGGGCTGAAGGCAAACTGTCAAATGCTGCCATTAAGTCTCTTCGCTATACTGGGTTTGAGTTTGCCGATGCTTTTAACAGGACTGTGTCTGGTCTAAGCGGGATGTTTTATAATGATGCCCAGGTAAGAAGTGTTAACAAAAAGGTCAACGGACTAATTAAGCAATTCGGGTCTTTAGAAAGTGTCCCCTCAAGTGTTTTAGACTCATCTTTGAAGAAAGAAACTAGAAGATTGGGGCAGTCTAACATTAATATTGGTGAAGTTTTAGCAAGGGCTGGGGTTAATTCTAAGGGGCAATTCGAAGCAAAGTTGACGGATTTGCAGAAAAAACTTGGAGCAAGAGAGGGTGAAGTTGATGTTAACTTTCGGGCGCGAGCCATAGATTTGCCAGCTTTCAGAAACAGTTTAGCAGGCAGGATTGTCACACAATTCAAATCTTTTAGTTTTTCACAAACAAAGAATATAAGAGACAATGTTGTCGGAGAGGCAAGAGCTGGGAACTTTACCCCTTTGGTTGCTTTTATGGCGGCTTCTGGTGCAAGTGGAGTTTTAATTAGAGAGATAAGAAACTTGCCTACTAAAAATTTATTCAACTATATGCAGGGAAATGATTTTTGGAAGGATTCCCCTGTCGCAAAAATGTTTACAAAAGACCAAGATATAGCTGATTTCGTTGCAGGAACGGCCTCAGCAGCAGGAATGCTGGGGTTTTTTGAGCAAGGAGTATCTACTTGGAAATATGGAGATACAGGACTCGGCCCCACAATTAGCGGGGCATTTGATTTGGCTAAGGCTCTAAGCGACACAAGCAAAAGTTTGGAGACTGAAAAGTCATTGAGGGCTGGGGCTCCACTGGCTGGGGCATTATTAAGACAACTTCCTCTTGGGTATCAGTTTGGGAAAATGTTCAGAGATGCAACCAAGAAAAAGAAGAAAAAAAGATCAAGCATAATTAGAGGCTTGGGAGCAATAAAGTGATAGAATCGATAAATGATTTTGAGCACAGACACTATACTTTGGCATATGAGTTGGGGTTTAAACAGCCTGACGTAAAAGTTCTCAAAACAAGAGAAGACTTTGAAGCTTATGCTGATTGGGATATAGAGGGAGACATAGCAAGGGAGCCCGTCGAAGGGATTAAGACTTCTTTTTGGGCATGGTGGGACAAGGAAAAGTTTATTTATCCTTCGATAGGGTTTAGAAATAAAAAGCTTTTATCTGGTGATCAAGGCGCAGATTTAAATGAAAACCTCTTAACTATATTCGAAGACAAGTCTAAAACAATAAACAAATATAAAGAAAAACTTTCCCCTATTTTAAAAGAAGACGATTTTGAAGGCTTTATCAGCTTTGATCTTATAGTGGGGAAGGAGCTATACTATAGAAAAATGGCTTCTAAGGTTACAAAACAGTTTGTTTTTACTTTCAGTGCTCTTTTGGGTGTGGACTGTTTGGAGCTAGAAGACTTCTTAGAAAAGGGAGAAAGTGCTTTCAAAAAAAATTTTGCCTGTTCCATGAGGGTTTTTGATTACCCTTTTATCCCTAAAAACAATCTTGCTATGAAAGCTGACTTGCTCTACGATGAGTTTAGTTACATAGCTGTTGGATGTGGAGATACGATAAGGGAGGCGTGGGACGCAACGGTAGGAAAAGCCCCCCCTTTGTCTTGTTACAGGATTGACGGATCACAAATATCAAGAACTGGGTTCAATGATCTGAAACGGAAAAAAATAATCCCATAATGTCATCAACATGGGAAAATTACAGGGCCCCGTTAATCCTAATCGGATCCAATCATAAAAGCATATACTGTACTTATAATAACAAACCAAATAATAATATCACCATATTCAATCATTCTAAACCCTCCTTATCTTCTTTTTTGTGTCTCCATGACTCCCTTCCTCCAGTAAAATATCTCTTTAATTTTTTTCTGTCTCCCAACAATTTGTTTACATTGGTCAAAAACGCCTCATTCTCTTCATACGAAATCCCAACAGAGTCTAATTTATGATAAAAACAATTTTTACAAACTGGTATTTCCGGCAAAACTTTGTTGTATTCTTTATTTAAAAATTGGGCTTTGGGCTTTTCTAGGCTACATTTCCCACAAATTCTCTGGCTCTCCTCAATTATAAAATGAGGTTTTGTTTTCTTTTTGATTAGTGGCGGTAAGGGCGCATGGTCAACCCCGTCTTGATGATGTTCCATTTTTATTCTCCTGTATGTGGTATTTGGTTTTCTTCTTCAATTTCATTTATTTTTTTTTTAAAATATTTAGTTTCCCGATAACAGAACTCCATTCATCAAAATCTTTCCCCCTGTTCCACCTATACAAATCATCTTTTATTTCTTCTATTAAATTTTTCATAATTTCTACCTATATAATATAAGACTTATTTTGCCTGGTTAAATTTATCTCTTATCCACTTTGCCCCATCAATAAACGCATCTCTATATATTCTTTCAAATTTTAATGAAGCCCAATCTTTTTGGGCTTCATCAAATGCAACTTGCTTTATTTCTTTATCATCAGGTAATTCAATTGGGGTACATTTTGTATCTTTTTCTAACTTTTTTCTAAATTTACTTAACTCTTTTATTTCTTCTTCTCGCCGTTGCTGTTCTGCCCATTCTCTGTAGTATCCATCTTTACCATGTTCTATGTCACCATAGCACATTGAGCATGTCTTGCTCCCTTGATTATCTGGTAAAGGACTTCCACACATTACACAATTTATCATAATTTCCTCCCTATATTACATATCTATTTTATCACATCGTTAATTTTTAATCCGGTTGCTTTTTCGATGAGCTTAACTTTTTTTTGATTCTCTTTTAAACATGCTTTTTCTGAATTTTTTTTATAATTTACTTCATTATCATAATCGTAATCCCAATTACAATACCAATGTTTAATAGCCTTTTTAATATCCTCAATCAAACATTCCAACATTTCAGGTGCAACAGCGATTAAATGAGCATTGTATTTTTCTTCATAATCTCTATGGACACATTTATATTGATATACTTCAGCAATAATACCGTCTTCTTTTTTGTTTTCCACCAAATAATAATTTTCTTCTTTTATGTGTTCAGCTTCCCATGGCCCCGGGGTATGTTTTAATTTATTCATTCATTTGTTCCAATGGGGATAACATTTTTTTATCCACAAATTTTTTCGTTTGATCTTTTTTGTACTCTCCTATCACCTCAGAAAGGCTTTTAACAAATCGATCCAAAGATTTAAAAATATCACTAGTACCATTACTACTATCCCCACTAGCATACAATTGATGTTGTATAAAATGATAACATTCTTGCTTCATGCCACAATCTAAAAGCTCTTTAATCGTTGTATAAAAATCCAACAAAAGTTTTGTTTCTTTTTTAGTGATCTTAGTCATTTTGCCTCCATGTTATATAAACTTATTTTGTCTAAATTATATTTTTTCTAATTGATAAATTTTATTAGAAATAAACATCCCATCAATAAAAAAATACAATAAAAATTCTTCTTTGTGGGACTTACATTTATCTAAATACCCATTATACTTTGCTTCTTTTTTTGCTAACTCAGATAAATATTTAGTCAAAGCAGATGATTGTTTAAAATTTTCGATACTCCCAGCAATCATCCCTCCATCTTTTTTATATTCATATTTCGCCTGTCTAATATCTACAATCCTTTTTTGCAAAGATTGGATTTCTGCATGTTCTTTTTTTAAATGTGAATAATCAGTTATCCCTGAAAAAAGAAAAAGCATCCATATCATCCCACAAATAAAAAAAAACATGCCTCCCATTGCCATACACTCCTCATCTTTTTTTATTCCTATACCGAAAACAATAATTGAAATTATAAAAAGTATTAACCAAAACATAATTTCCTCCTATATTACATAACTATTTTGTCTGTCTTATTTATTGGTCTACTCTTATTGTAGGCTCAAATCTTGAAGCATCAAACGCAAAAGAAATTGACCCATTATCTTCATCATGAAAATCTAGCTCAGCTCCACTCGTTACCCCACGAACAGTAATAATCCATTTACCATTATGTTTTCCTTTTATTATTTCCACTATTGGTCTTTCCATACTTCCTCCTTTATGATTTTTTGTCTAAACTAAATCCCAAAAATTTTTATTTACTATATCAATATATTCTTGAGGGATATCTTTTTGATTAAGAATAAACCCCTCCCACTTTATTTTAAATTCACAGACCATGCATGGAAGGTTGTTTGCATGCCCTTTTAAATGTGGGTCTTCTGGTAGTGTTCGATAATTTCCGTCATTCCAAAGAAAAACTTTTGTCATTCTTCCTCCTTTATTTTGTTTTCTTTCCTGGATAATTTTTCTCATAAACTAAATTAGCCATTTTAATAATAGCATCTTCAAAAGTGTCACCGCCACAATCATAATCTATATTATGAGAATTAAAAAATACTTCTTCAGGATCAACTCCTGGAATCCCTGACTCATCACCAGAATAAGGTTCCCCAGCTTCAAGCCACACTTGTGTTTTTGTGTTCAATAAATCATCGTCTTCTATTGTACTGTTTTCAGAGTTGACTTTGACAACATCAATATCTAAACTCTTATGAAAAACATTGCCACATTCAAACATTACTGGATCAAGTTTTTATGCCAAAAAACTTTTGTTTTATTTAAATAATGCCATGCATTATAAAAATCATTAAATTTATTCATCACACCCTCACATTCCATTGTTGAATAGCTTGTTTCTTGTCATCACAATATAAAAGCCTTACATTACAAGTAAGTTCTCCATTTTGACACAATACAGCCCAAGGCTTATATTGGGTATCCCCTTTTACTATTTCTGCTTCACTTCCACAGAAAGGGCACGGCTTTAGCATGGATGAATCTTCTATATTTTCTGCTATACTCATCGCAATGAATAATTCTTTTATTGCATCTGAAGTAGAATTACCATGACAAGTAATCTTTAAATTATCTTCCATTGCCAAATAACATTTGTCTTCTTCGCTATACCATGTTGAAATGTTGTACTTTCTTGTATATTCCATTTCCACATTATTCATTCCATCCTCCTATATTACATAACTATTTTGTCACAGTAACTTTTTTATTTTATTTTTCTCTTTTTGTTGATCATGATCTTTTTCTATAATATTTAACTTTTCCATTAGTTCCCTTGCTGCTTTTATTGTTAATTTTTGTATCCTTTTTTCATTGAAAATAATATGAACCGAAAATTGTTTATCATTTTTATTTTGTCTTGTTTTTAAAAAAAATTTTTATGTTAACCACCAATAAAATATTCAATATCATTGAGTTTGTTTTCTAATTTATCAGTAATATCAAAAATATTTTTATTAGTTATTAAAAATATAGGCATATAGAGCATAATACTAAATATAACCGTTACCAATAAAACAATACTTCTTATGATATGAAACAATATAATTAATAATCGGTGGAAAAAACCAATAATGTAAGATTTGATATTTTTTATTATTTTTATAATCATTTTCAATACTCCTTTCCATGTTTATATTCCCTTGTTTTATTGTATTCCATCTTTGTTTGGATGTGTTTTTCTATGTTTTCTACATTATGAACTGTGCAGAAATATTTAAGATAATTAAAAAGTTCAAAAAATAAAAATTCAGCAACTTCTTTAAATAAATTATTACTTTTATCCCATAATGAGGATTGATATTGGTAAATATTGTTTTTTAACTTATAAATCATACCTGTTATATCAAATAAAGATTCTGCAACATTTTCAGCACAATCGACTGTTTTATGTTCAAAGTCTTTGTACTCAATTTTTAAATATCCCATGAGATCAAACAACCTTATGAATACGTCGGAAATTTCATCTTCGAAAGTGTTTTTTATATACATTTCAAAAGATATATATTTATTTTTAAATTCTTTTTTTTCTATAGAAATATTATATAGACCCCAGCCAGCAAAACTACCCTCCCTATGTGCCTCAATAGCCTCTGATATTTCCGTAACCACCAGCATTAAAAATTCGCCAATATTTTTATTTTGGTTGATTCCGGTTCCTGAACATTCTGGGCATTCCATTCTGTCTGGCTCTTCATTACATCCACAATTTATATATTTTTTTCCTTCACATTCACCACAATTATAAAAACCTTTATCAACTGCATTCCCATGAGCTTCTTTAATATATTTTTTTATGTTCATTTCAATTGCTCCCTTAAGAATTCCTGTTTATTTCTTTCTATTGCTTCATCATTTAATGTCTTTTGTTTATCAAATTTATAGAAATGATAAAAAATAAATATAAATGTACTTATAATAAATATTATATCAATCATTTTTTTGCCTGTTTTATGATAACGATTATACCAGTCTCTCATTTCTTCCATATATCTAAAATTTAATAATTCTTTTCCTCTGCCAAAAGATATCAGTGGTTCTTCACCTTGTAGCATTACCCATACACAATGTTCAAGATTTTCTCTGTCGGTGAAATTATTCAACATCACAATGCCCTTCCTTATACCTTTGTCTTTTTTACAAAAAGATTTTCTGTCTCTTCTTTGTTGTCCATTTTTATTCTCATAGAACACTTGTTACAACTAATATAAGCATATAACTTGAAAACTATTAAAATCATTTCACTTTTGCAATTTAGACATTTCATCTATTCGCCTTTCGTATTTAGTGGTTATGTGTTTAATTCTTCTCTCCAGAACCTCACTTTTTGTGTATAAAGCAAGTGCCATGTCTTGCAATTTTTCGGTGTTGCTCTCGCATAATATCATTTCTGTAACTGCTTTGTGGATTGTCATTTCTCCTCCTTGTATGCTGGGGACATAAATTCGCAATATGTGCTGGCCAACTTATTCTTCGCTCTGCAGTATTCTTTATGCTTGCATTTGTCACACATGGCTCCTCCTACATCCAAACTTCTTTTATTTCTATGCCGTATATATCGTATACTAACTTTTTTTTTAATAAAAAGTACCTATACGGGTACATCTTTTTTATCCTTTTTATTGAGTTTTTAGTCTTGCCACCTTTGACATCTTCTACGACAATTCGTTTTTCTTTTTTATCATAATAACTGAAATCATCTTCATAGGTAGTGGCTCTAAATAGTTCATTCTTTTCTATAAGTTCATATTTATTTTTTAGTTTTAAATCTTTAATAAGCCCTGCAAGCTCCAACATTTTCAATTCCTGATACCTTTTTATTTCTGTTCTGCTGTGAAACTTTAATTTATCATACTCATATATTTTTGGCATTATTTAAAACTCCCATTAAACGTTTCTTTGACTTTTTCAGAAAAATTATCTTTTAGAGGCATGTCTTCCCCTACGCTTCCCATAACAGCCTTTATGAAATCGTCCTGCCCCATTTTTAAATGTTCGGACATGTAAAAATATCCTTGGTCAAAGAAATTGCAAGCCTCCAAGTGCCCCATGGTTTCATAGCTGACTGATTTAGGGATTAGCTGAACTTGTTCTGTCTTTTCTTTTTTATTGTAGTACATTATCCAGCTAGCAACCCCGTCTGGATAACCAATTTTAATTTTAACTTGAGTCTCCACTTGATTTTGAGTTTTCCAATATTTGTCATCACTATTAAATGCAACGTATTTACTGGCCTGCTTCCAAAGCTTAAGTTGTTTTAATGACCTTGCGTTTTTGTTTGTTATTTTTTTAACATCACAATGATATTTAGCCTTTTCCGATATTTTTTTGATGTCGCTATCATCCATACAGAAAAGAGCTTGTTGTCCTACCATATCAGCAGTTATTGTTTTTTTTACTATTTCCATTTAACTAAACCACAATTTTAATAAAAAAATTAAAAAACATAATGGCAAAAGAACAACCACAGCCACATGAAATATATTTATAAGCTCTGCACATATCAAAAAATGATTAATTCCCATTTTGGCTCTCCAAGTCGTCATGTATACGCTCCACTAATGGCTCAAATTTTTCCTTGTTTCCAAGTCTTAAAAACCAACTATTGTGATTTATACAACTAGCATTTGTGTTAAACTTATGGTGTATTATAGCATCCATTTTTTTACTCCAGATTTTCAGGTCTTCCTTGTATCTGTTGCCCCAAAAAGTTTTTATTTTCGCTCTTCCCGTTTTCCCCTTTTTTATACTGTGTGCTACCTGCACTGACCGTTCGCAGCATTCTGGGTGTTCGCATTGGAAACTAGCTCCTAAATGTACGATGTAACAATCATCCTTAGTTTTTTGATTGAATTCTTTCATTTACCCGTCTCCGCTTCCGTATCCGCTTCCGCCTACGCTTCCGTATCCGTTTCCGCTTCCGCTTCCGTTTCCGTTTCCTCTTCCGAATCCGCTTCCGTCTCCGTTTCCTCTTCCGCTTCCGTTTCCGTTTCCGTATCCGTTTCCGCTTCCGTTTCCGCTTCCGTTTCCGTTTCCGTTTCCGCTTCCGTTTCCGTCTCCGCTTCCGCTTCCGTCTCCGCTTCCGTCTCCGTTTCCGTTTCCGTTTCCGTCTCCGTATCTGTACATTATACACTCCACACTGTGACCGATTGGATAGAAATTCTGGCCTTTTCTGTGCAAGGGATAATTTCTATAGCTTCAGTCAGTGAAATTTCGTCCAAAACACATGGAAACTTGCAATCATTTGGTTTGCTTGTCCCATCAACAGCCAGCTGACTCAATGTGGCCGCCCCTCCCCAGTAGTAAATCCGCCTGGATTTTTTTAACGTTACATTTTTCTCTGACCTAGATTTTAAATAACCAGCGTGAACCCCGGCACTGTACGTTCTAACTATCACGTATTTCATGCCGTTGAGTTCCTCGGCTTGACACAAAGAGTCAACAGAACCCTTTTTTATGTACTTAATTCCGTTTACTTCTATTTCGTTAATTTCACTTTTCATTTTTTCCTCCAAATAAAATTTTTTTGAATTTATTAATATAGATTTCATTATAGGTATCTTTTTTTCTATCCTCAACATTTCCAACACTAAACATTTTTTTCACTCCATACAAAGCCTCAATTATTATCTTGTCCCTTTGTTCTCTTTTAATTTGCTCATCGTAGTTGTTTTTTATTGTCCACAATGACAAGATTATGCACAAAAAAGTTAAAAACATCATTACAACAAAATATGCTACTTGTATTTTAAATTTAATTGCTGATATAATGTTAATGGCAAAGTCAAGTTTCTTCATATCAAATATCAAATTTCTCTTTTATTATTAATGTGTAAGCTCTTGCCATGGTGTTTGTTTTTGCAAGTGCACCCTTTTTTTTAAGGGCATGAATACGATCAAATACGCTTTTCGGTTTTATGCCTAGCTCTTTTCCGATTTCCCGCATAGATGGGTAAAAACCCTTTTCCTCGTTGTAGGTTAAAATAAAATTAAATGTTTCTTTTTGCTTTTGTGTAAACTCTCTCATGTTGCCCTCTCCTTAATTTATGATACCATATCACTGTTTAAGCTAACAAGTCAAGTGTTTTTTATAAAGAATTTAAAAAAAGTTCAACAGATTTTTCTATAATTTCATGGTTTTTAAGTCTCGTTTTGTGCCTAATGTTAGCAACCATATTTTGAATTTTTTCTTTTGCTTCTTCATCCGGGAATGTATAATTTATTACATTTGTTTTCTTTTTTGTAAGTTGTATTAAATTTCTGTCTTTCATTTTTGTTTCCCTTGTTTAAAATAATTGCATTCAATGTGTTTCGGTTCTTTTTCGCACAAAGTGCAATCAACGTTTGTTACTTTTTTCTTTTCCAAATTACACCACCCATGGGTCATTTGTGCCACAAGATCAGCGGAATTTATAACTTTTCTTAAATCCTTATGCCAAAATCGTTCGAAGTTTGCACCTTTTAAAATTGCCTGCTTTACATCTTCTATGTGTCGCCTGTTATCTGGGTCAGAAAATACGCCTGTCCCATGTATTGTCTTTAAATTGTCCATTTCGATTATTAGTGGTTCCCAGTGTGTTAAAAAAGATGAGTGAAAAAAATTAAAATTAGACATCCATTTGCTTTCGGTCGTCCTGCCCATATGGATTTCATGTAATTCATTTTTTAAATTATAAATTTCGTTTATCCTCATGTTTCTGCAATAGTCTAACATGTAATTATGATGGTTCTGGTCACCTCTATTCTCTTTTTTTTCTTTTTTAGCTTCTTTTAAAACCTCCTTTATAAAATCGAAATCAGGGAACCTACTTTGGTAAGCATTGTTTTTGTTTTTCCATTTGCTGACAACCATAAGTTCCCATTTTTTTATTTGTTCAACTGTAATTTCGTTGTTTTCCCACAATTTATTCAGTATGTCAATGCTGGCTTGTGAGCGACCACTTGTCCAGATTTCTTGCCAGTTTCTTTTCAAATCTTCAAAAGCTTTTCTTTCCGAGTCTAATTTCATTTGTTCGTTCATATTATAAACCCCTCACACATTTATTGTTCATTATTTAACCCACTCATAAACAACCGTTGCATATTTCCCAGAATGTAATCGCCATATTTTACCATCAAATGATGGGACAAACCCCCTAAACCATAAATCTATACATGGTTGAAAAGGGTTAATCCCTTTTTCATGATTTATATATTTCCATTTTTTTATATTGTGAAAATAATAAGAAATAAAAGCCCTCACAAAAACTCCCACAGAAGCCCACACAGAATCCCACACAGAATACTCCACAGAATCCCACACAGAATACTCCACAGAATCTCCCACAGAATCCCTCACAGAATCCCTCACAGAAATCCACACAGAAGCCCTCACAGAATCTCCCACAGAATCCCTCACAGAATCCCTCACAGAATCCCACACAGAATCCCTCACAGAATCCCTCACAGAAATCCATTTTTTTAAATTATCAATATCTTTTTTATTCGCCTTTTTAGATTTACCAGTTAATGGATTAAATGGGTACAATATTTCAGAAAACTTAAATTTAACTTTTTTGTCAACTTTAACAGCTAGGTCTAATATTTCTTTTTTAGACAATTTTCTGATTATTTTTATCTTTTCATATCTCATTTTATATTGATCAATTTCAACTTTGTTGCCTTTTACTTCTACCTCCCATATTTCTTTATCATTACAATTCCAAGAATATAAAACACCCTCAAAATTAGTAGCATAAAACCCATAGGAGCAATCATTATTTTCATCCTCATCAAAATTATCACATGTATACCATTTGCTTTTTTGATATTTAAAATTCTTGAAAGGTGAAGTCAAACCCTTATCAAATACTTTGTATCTTTTCATTTTATAACTCCTTAAGTTAATATTTCAGGTTGTTTAAATTTTTCCATCCCATTCCTCATGTTCTTGATGGATAAGATTATGCATCTTCAAATATTTTCGGAAGAAGCAAAATCTTATCCATCATAATCAATTGGGCTAACCCTTCTTGTTTCTCCTTTTATTTGTATATTTTTACTTTGTTTTCAGTTTTTAAATATTTGTCATATGGGTTGTGGTCTTCTGTCATTAAGAAATTATGATAATGCCCCCTTTCAATAAAAGTCCACAATTGTGTTTTGTATCTGTACCAATATTTATCATCATTAACAATTTCATTATAAGCGTCAATTGTCCTTTTCCATTCGTCAATGCTGACTAGATTTACACTGATCTCTATTTTTTTTCTTTTAAAGTTACTTAGCGCTAAGTCCAACGAATGTTTTTGTATTTTCTTGGTATTCCAGTATTCTATTATTGAAGTACATTTTTTTTCATAGTTTTTTTGCTTGTTTTCTTTTACTTTGTTTTCTTTTACTTTGTTTTCTAATAATGGGTTAAATTTCTTTACCAGTTCTGGTATAAAATCTTTACTAGTACTGGTTAAAATTTTTAACTGGTTAAAATTCTTTACTAGTGGGGCTTTCCATACTATATCATATAATTTGACACCCCTTGCACCTGTTCCAACCTCCATAATAGACCCTAATTTTAATAATTCTTGTACCGCTTTACTTGATGTGGGCTTCCCCATTTTTGTCTTTAAAGATATGTATGATAGAGAAAAGTTTTTATTTGGCTTTTCGTATCCAATATTTTTTCTAACCATCAAAGATATAACTTTAAATGCAGACGGAGAATAAATATGTATATTATCTAAAATGCAATTAGGGTATTTTGTCCAATTTTCTTTTGGTCTATCAATTTTCATTTTGATTTCCCAAAACACCCTTTATTTTTTGCTCTTGTTGAATTATTAGAGCCGATTTCTTTTATCGCCTTTTTTCTTAAATTTTCTTCCAACAAACCATTATTTATTTTTTTTGACTTTAATATTGCAATCATTTGTTTAAGTTTCATTTGAGACCTCTTTTTTTTATTTAAAACTACCTCTATTTTAAAACTAAATTGAGTTTCATTCCTCCATTAAAAAAAACTTAGGTTTGGTGGGCAGGCTACCTTAAAACCTGCCCACCATGAACAAATACTTAATTTTGATATTATGTTAAATTAAACGATAAAGCCCCCATAATAAATAAATATTTTAATTTAACCCCTCGGCCTTTTGGCTTTAATGAGGCGGTTATTTGATTTTTCTGGGATCGAACCAGAACACTTCCGCTTATGCGGCTGTGCATCTCCAAGATAAAATCAACTTCTTAAAAAACTAGGTCTTTCGACAACAGAGCATGAAGCCCGCTTTTATTTTATAAGAACAATTATTTTAAAGTTTTCCTTAGTTTATCAATTGCATAAATATAGCTTCTGTATTCGTCAATTTCACTTTCTGTGTAATCGTTTTCTTTGCCGATTATGTGGCCTGCTAATTTCCAATATTCTATGTGCTTGCATATACACCCTATCCAGACGTGATCGTTGATTGACAAAACTAAATCTCTAGAGCCTTTTATTTTTATGTGTCTCAAATATGCATTTGTCAAATTTGCATTTGTCAAATATGCATATCTCAAATCTGCATTTGTCAAATCTGCATTTGTCAAATTTGCATTTGTCAAATATGCATATCTCAAATCTGCATTTGTCAAATCTGCATTTTCCAAATATGCATATCTCAAATCTGCATTTTCCAAATATGCATTTATCAAATCTGCACTTTCCAAATCTGCATTTGTCAAATCTGCACTTTCCAAATCTGCATTTGTCAAATATGCATATCTCAAATCTGCACTTTCCAAATCTGCATTTTTCAAATATGCATATCTCAAATCTGCATTTGTCAAATTTAATTTGTTTTTTTCAACGCAGTCTCTAAAAGATTTGTAATCCCCACTAGTTTTAATGTTACCATCTTTATCATAAATTATTATTTCCATTTCATTTCTCCTTTTATTTTATAATAATAATCTCTATTTGCTTTTAAAACTTTTTCCCTGTTTTGTGACACGTATTTTTTTACATGCTTCAAGTGTAACTCTCTGTTTTCTGTCTGCCAAATTTTACGCTTTTCGTCAATTTCTGTTTTATTCTGTATGTGCCAGATTACTTTTAGTTTTTTGTCACACTTAAGGCACGTATTAAGGCGGCCGTCTGGAGAGTTTTTGTTTTTAGCAAACCAGTTTATGGGCAGTGCATGCCTACCGTAAGCGCACATTTTCCATTTTATGTTTTTCATATCTTGTCTCCTTTAAAGGTCTTCTAGAAACGGGTTGTTTTCACAATGTCCCGACACTAGACAAAATCCTGTGCATTTCCTGCCCCCCCAGTTTTCGTATTCGGAACACATGGGGGGCATTTCGTTTGTTTTGAGAGCATGCCTATATTTTGTTTCTTTTTTATCATAATAAGATATTACCTTGTCGTCTTCAACAAATTTAACATTAAGGTAAAACTTATTTTTGGTTATTCCTCTATTTTTTGCAATATAGGTATTCCCATCTCTTACAAACACCTCAATTTTTAGATGTTCGGTATCAAGATTGTGACTTGATTTTAACATTATTCGGTACATATTTAATTGCATTTCTTCGTTGAATGTGTCAGAAGCTCCGAAATGAAAAGATGTTATTGTTTTAAATTTAGTGTTGCCGTTTTTATAGGTTCCATTTGTAATTTTTTCTTTTTCTGCTGTAAGTCCTGTGAACTTGCAAACCTTGTAAGACCCCCATGTTTTGAAGTCTTCTAGGGTTTTTGTTGATTTTTCAAATTTATCAAAAGTCCCAACGATTTCTCCACCACCAGGAAGGGTGTATCTTAATGTTACTTCTGACATTGTGTCATTGTTTTCTAATTTTGCATGTGCTCTTGATCCAATAACCTTGAAAGTTTCTTGATCAGGGTCAATGTCTATTGTATGTATTGATTTTAAATAGTTTTCTCTTGTTCCGTTCAGTCCTTTGGTTACAGAAAATTGGTCTTTGGGTCTTTCTTCGGTTAATGCCCTTAAAAATGTCATAGAGCTACATCTATTATTAAGCCTACATTTTTCAATGCATTTGTCCATGGGTATTGTTTCTTTGTCTGTACAGATAAAATTATTCATTTTTGTCTCCTGCATTTATGTTTCGGCCTGGTAGAAACTCGGGGCTTATTTTTGGCGTTTTCCAATAAAATATCCCGTTCTTGTCTTTTTGGTAGTTCCAATCGTTTCTTTTTTCTGTAGAGCATTCGACAAAAGTTTCGGGTAAATTATAAAGATACCGGCCTATACCTATTTTTACAACAGCCCTCTTAAATGCCCCAGAAAGCATCCCTTTAAAACCTTCGAATTGTGTAGGCTCCGCCCCGTCCCACTTGGTAACTTCCCAGTCTTCCCCTTTAAGTTTTATCCCGCATATAAACCCCCCGTCACACTGCTTTAAAGAGTCTTCCCATCCATCAATGCCCATTACCTCATCCAGTCTGTCCATAACTGCCCTTGAATCAATGTATGCTAGTGCTGTTGCCCATCTTGACCTGTCGTTCTTTACTCCCGATCTGCCGATTCTCCAAAGGATGTCTTCTTCAGGGAAAGGCTTGGAGAGTTCTTTTAATATGTCTTTTTTATTCATTATCGTCTCCTTTAGCTTTTTTTAATCCAACTGTAACCCAGTAAAGGACAATAGATGTAACGGAAGCGTTGCGTCCTGTTTGAGCATTAAAGTCTTTTACATATTTTTCTACTTCCTCATATAGATTATGGGGCCACCACATATTTCGTCTTTTCCCTCTATCTGTCCAGTGTTGTTTTTTCTTTTCTGTCATTTATAACCTCATTAGTAAAAAAAGTATAGATTTGTCTCCTGTCAGAGCGAATCTTAACAGGAGAGCTTTTTTAATTCTTTGTTTTGCTTTTAATTTAGAATCCTTCACTTTGATAAATTCTTATTGTTATTTTGTCAGTCATTATATGGAAATATAGTCCATCGTCAGAGTTTACACAAGACCCTTTCCCTTGTTTAACATAATGTAGTATGATGTGGTTAAATGTTTTTGGCTCTATGTTTTTTATTTCATAGTCAATTGATCTAACATATTTGTCTAAATCTGTTTCTATCATGTTGTCAATTTGCGTTACTAGTTCGTTTCTTTCGTCAATCATTTAATTCTCCAGTTAATTAATTTTTTAACTTGTAAGTCTATATTGTCCTTCTTCATCTGCGATAGGATCATAATTTAATTCATTTTCATCTGCCCATTTTTCAGCACACTCGATGCTGTCAAAAGTTTCCGATTTGTTTATTCCGCCTTTTACATATTCAACTCTTATCTGTTCCATAACTTTTACCTTTTTAATTTTATTTAATTTTTTTTAAATCTTTACAATCAGAAACAAGTTCTTTTATTGAACAGTCTCCACCACAATTATGCAAAATCCCTTTTTGTAACCACCACAAAGTGTCAGTGTCACTTTTTAAAAAAGTTATTTCAACATATTGTTCATATTCATTGTTAAAATATTCGTATGTTTCTTGATGTGTTGTGTTTTCGATTATTTTTTTAAGTCTTTCGTATTCAGTCATTTTTTATCTCCTTTTTTTAAGACTTTCAAAGCTTGATTTAATTGCCATTTTGTTTCTTTATCATGAGCACTATAATTAGCAGCAGCATAAGCAGCATTAGCAGCAGCATAAGCAGCAGCATAAGCAGCATTAGCAGCAGCAGCAGCATAAGCAGCATAAGCAGCATTAGCAGCATAAGCAGCATTAGCAGCACTATAAAAGCCATAAAGTTCGTTATCTGTAACTTTATCCTTCAACCATTTCCTCTTTGCTTTTATTGCGTCCCAGCTTCTTTTATCTGGTTCCCTGCCTTGCCTGCGCTCTCGCCTCAATGCTCGTTCTGCGTATTTGCAACCCAATTCGTGCAAATCTTTTTCATCAATAAATTCAGGTCGTAGAATTAGCCACAAAATGTTTAGTTTATCAATGTCTGATTCTAAAACTTCTTGCAATGTTGCTGATTTTTTAAAGCCATGCTTTTTAACTAGCTTTTTTAGTTCGTCTTCATCGTAACAAGGCTTCCATTTTATTATTTGGTTAAATGTTATTTTTTTCACATGCTCCCTCCTTTTGATCTCATCAGTACAGCTTTGAGCTGCAGACTGGATGTAGAGTCCAGTTTCGATCTTTAATTACATCTGAAAAAGCTTATTCCATCAAAGAAAGGCATTGTAAGCTCTCCGTTTTCTTCATGCTCAGAGTTTTTAAAGGATACAAACCATTTGTAGTTTTTCTGAAAACTTTATAGTTTAAATTATACTGGTTGCTTGCCTGGTTCATTCTTGCCTTGGTTGTGGCTGTTTTCCATCCGCCTGTGTCTAATATAACTACTTCATGGTTGAATTTAACAACACATGTTTCATGATAAATAACTTTTGTAAATTCATCGTCATCTGTAAAAACGCATGTGCCCGTCTTTCCTATTTCTTTCATTTGTCCCATATCATCCTCCCTTTTTTAAGCTTCGTGCTTTTTTAAGTGTCTGTATTAATCTTCCCACCAAGTATTCTAATTCTTCTTCGCTTGAAGCGTCTCCTTTTGAAAATAGCTTAATTAAATGGTCTGTCATATCATCCTCCCTTAGCTGTAAATTCTATCAAGGCTATCAGCATAAATCAAAGCATTTATGTGCATTATCTCTTCTGCTCTACATAATGCCGGACTTATCGTGACGCTGCCTTCTTGCTCTAACTGTACTTTGTACAATTCTAATCTTGCAATAGTTTCAAATCTGTCATATCTTTTTTTCATCACACACACTCCTTTAATAGGTTATGTTATACAAGTTACACCACTAATCAAAATAGTCAAGTAAAAAAAGCAAAAAGGAGAAAAAAAAATAGCTTTGTTAGTTTTAACTAATATTGTTAGTATAAAAAAAGTTCTTGCTTTAATGGTACGGTTGTATGTATATGTTTATTATATTGTTTATGGAGATTGATTTGGTTGGCGAAGAAAAAAGCAAAGGTCTTGAAAAGATTATAGCAGACCAAGCAGACTTGATAGCTAAGTTTCAGAGGATATTGGAGACCAAGGACAAGCAAATTTCGGATATATTAGAGCTTAACCATAGAGTATTTAATGTTTGCAAAGAGTACCAGAAGCAAATAACCATATTACAGTTAGAGAATATAAAGAAATCAAGAACGATGCAATAAACCATGAAAAGACTAAATAACACACCCTTATATATATATTCTTTACTTCTAATGGTATTAGACCTAACCCTGTATAGATTATCAACCTCGACCATCTGGGACAGCCTAAAAACCCGTATTTAACCCCTTTAGCCCCCTAATAGCAAAAAACCATGTATTTATACTTATGGCTAATCCTACATATAATCTTTATACTATTGCTAATACACTCACTATAAAACACACTAGCACCCTTTTATTATTAAAACACTTCAAGCAATCCTAAACAATAATCTTCCACAACCAACACAAAAGTCAACCTCCAACAGACCCAGACGCCTATTAGGGGGCCGATAAACCGAAGGGGAGGGGGGTACAAAGGATTTTCCTATGCCCGAAGTCCAAGTCAGCCTTGTTTATCCTTATTTTCTTTATTGTTGCCTATGTTATGGGTGTAGTTTTATCCCGTCGGTGGGGAAAGTAGCCTTTTAAAGAGGAGACCCCGAGACTAGAAGGCTTCCCGGGGTGATATGAAAAAATTATGTGATGTGCTTGTCACTATTGTGTACTTTATTTAAAGGTCAAGTGTTTTTTTTGTTGACATTGTGGTTTTTTTAATAAAAGTGTACTTATGTTTGAATTGAAGAGTTTTTATACTTGCGACAATCTTTTGAGGCAGTTGGCGCTTTGGAGGGCAGATGACAGGTGTAGACCTGTTCTTTTGACTCCGTATGTACAGTCTGAGGACTTGGAAAAACAGAAAAAGTGGGCGGAAAGGATTACGTCTTCTGAGTCTGAGTTCTTTTTTTATATTTTTGACAATAATGTTCTTGTTGGATATTGTGCTTTGATAAAGGTTAAGATGGTTCCGAGTAATGCAGAGTTGTCTATTTTGATTGATCCGGATAAAGCAAGGAGAGGCTACGGCACAAAGGCCATAAGGTGGCTCTTAGGGGTGGCCTTTGAAGAACTGGGTCTTAACTGCGTGTATTCAGAAGTCTATGCAAATACAGAAAGACATAAATTTTTTGAAAAATTTTTTACCTTTGACGGCACAATAAGAGCAAGAAAGTTCTGGAAAGGTAAGTTCTATGACTCCAGAATGTACTCTATCTTAAAAAATGAATTTTTTCTTGACAAACTTTAAAGAAAAATATACTTTGTACACAGACTTTTTATTCTCTGGTTGTCCTGGCTTTGGAGCCTCTTCATATGGGTTCGAATCCCATCGGGGCAAATGGTCTGGCAAAGAGCCAGTAGGTGTCGGACGTAAAAAAGACAAACAAAGGGCGAGCTTATTAGTCGCAACGAAGGCCAAGGAATTATATTATGAAAACAATCCCTTATACAATAAGAATCACCCAGGAAACATTGGACAGGTTAGAAAAAAAAGCTAAAGAAAAAAGCAAATTTGTCAAGTTCAAGATCAGAACAAGGGCTATGGTACAAAACGTCGTTACAAAGTATGCGGAGGTAAAAGATGAGTGTTAATATTTTTATTCAAGATAGGATGGGTAGCTCTAGGCTTCCAGGAAAAAGTATTATGCCTCTTGCGGGAAGGCCTATGTTGGGACATGTTCTGGACAGAGCATCCCAGGTTGAAGGGATCGAGAAGGTTGTGGTTTTGATGCCAGACAAAGGTGAGAGCGGCCCCATAGTAGACCTGTGTATTTCAGAAGAGGTTGAGTTTTTCATGGGGTCGGAAAAAGATGTCTTAGGGAGGTTCGTAAAAGCCTTAGAGGTTTTCCCTTGCGATTATGTCGTAAGGCTTACTGCCGATAACCCGCTTTTTGACTTCCGGTCGTGTTCGAAGCTTGTTGATTTTGTCATTACCCATGATATAGACTACGGCCAGGCTGTATCTTATTCAGGTTCAAGGTCGGAGATTGTGGCGGCGTATGCACTAAGGTGCGCTGACAGGATGGCTAATAATGATTATGAAAGGGAGCATGTAACCCCCTTTGTTATTAATTCTTCTAAGTACCACAGATATTTTTTAGAAGGATACAAAAGGGAAGAAAACTTTTCCGTAGACACTAAAGAGGATTATGATTTTATGAAAAAATATTACGAAAAAAACTACAAGGGAGTTCCTATTGAAATTTATAGCTGATCTTGGGTCAAACCATAATGGAGACAAAGATAGATATTTAAGGCTGATCGATGCGGCAGCAGATGCAGGGTGCTACGCCGTAAAGCCTCAATACTTTAGAGTTAAAGAGCTTTTCGAGACGAAGAACCAGATGACAGAAGCATGGGAGTTGCCCAAAAGCTTTATAGAGCTAGGAAGGAATGAAGCTTCTAAGAAAGGTCTGAAGTTTGGATGCTCCATTTTCCACGAAAAGGACTTTAATTTTTTAAATCAATACGTACAGTTTTGGAAAATATCAAGTTTTGATATTCAAAGAACAGAACTTATTCAAAAATGTGTAGACTCCGGTAAGCCTGTTCATATATCGTGCGGACTTATGGAAAAAGGGGATTTGGATGTGGTTAGTGCTTTAGACCCCAGGCCAATATTTTTTCACTGTAGGAGTGTCTACCCTGTCCCTCACAATGAAACTAATTTGCCAGTATTAAACTACCCTTTTATTAGAGGCTACTCTGATCATTCAGCAGAGCCGGGGGTTCTGTATAGAGCAGCAGCAGCAGATATTCATTATATTGAGTTCCATCTTGGTCTTGACGGGAAAGGTTTTGAAGAGGCACATACTTCTCATTGCTATTCTCCAGAAACCATAAAGGAAGTAATAAGAAACGTCAAGATAGGTAAAGAAGCAATGACTGTCGCCAGGATAGATAAAGACACGTTAAAGCTAAGAACAGACCCCAAAACAGGTAAAAGGCCGTAAGGTTTGAAACAGATGAAAGTTCTTTTAGTTTTTCCTAATAAAAACAGAGTAGGCTCAAAGCCTATCGGATTAAGCCTTATCGTGGCAGACTTGGTTAAAAATGGTCATGAGGTAGAAATCTTTGATACTACCGAATATTTCCCAATGGTGGAAAATGTTTTTTTTAAAAGTCAAGTAACTGTAGAGAGAAAGCACTCTTTGCTTGAAGACTTTAGAGAGATTGTACCTTGTTTTGATTTTGTTGGCTTTTCTGTATTAGATGGGGACGCAGAACTATGCTCCCAGCTTGCTGAAATTGCCCATGAGTACGAAGTGCTTTGCGTCTGGGGGAATAACTTCCCTACTATGAACCCTCTTAAATCTCTTGATATGGGAGCGGACACTATTTGTAAAGGCGAGGGGGTCGGATATTTCACAGGAACCAGTTACAAGGAGCTTGACGATTATCCTTTCCTTAATTGGGACTTCTTTAAACCCTTTCAGTTTTCGAAGCCTTATGATGGCAAAACCTACAGGGGCGGAGATCATATGATAGGGCATGGATGCCCAAGAAAGTGTTCTTACTGTGTTAATCATGTTTTAAAGCCTAATGTCAGGAAGTATTCCGTTGATAGGATAATCGAAGAAATAAACTTTTTAGAAGATAAATATGGTATAAATTTTTGGAAATTCCATGACGAAGACTTTTTGCTTAAGCCTACTAAATATTTATATGAATTGTCAAAAAAATACAGAGGGACGCCTTTCGTAGGAATGGTAAATGCTGCGTCTGTCACTGAGGAGAAAGTAGAAATTTTAAAAAAGATGGGGTGTGTTTCTATATCAATGGGCATAGAGTCTGGTAGCCCCAGAATAAGAAAAATGCTGCGAAGGTCAGAAACTATAGGTGACATAATTAATGCTGGAAAGCTTTTCAAAAAGCATGGGATAAGAACTTGTTCTTTTAATATGATAGGCTTGCCCTTCGAGGAAGAGAACGACATAGAAAAAACAATTACTCTTAATGGTATGGCGGAAATTTACCTTCCTACTGTAAGTTTCTTTTTCCCGATACAGGGTACAGATTTGTATAATTTGTGTGTAGAAAATAATTTATATATCCCAGGTAAGGTATCAGAGGAAAGCCCGAATATAGTAACGGCTTGTTCGGAAGAACTACTTTTGATGTACCGAAAAAGTTGGAGGGATTTATGTTGAGGTCAGTTAGTATTGTCGCTTTGGGTCATTCTCGGCAAGAGTTTGATTTTGACAAAAATAAAGATTCAGATATATGGTGCGTCCATTTGGCTTCGTTTTTTTACAAAGACTTGTTGAGAAGAAGAGATGCAGTTTTTGAAATACACCATGATATTTGGGACTTGGATGAGCATGCATGGAAGGATTTTCCCAAGAGAAAAAGAGAAGAGTACAGGAAAAGATATTTGGATGTACTGGTGTCTTTGAAGTGTAGTGTTTTTATGCAGTTTAAAGACGAAAGAATCCCAAATTGTAAGCTTTATCCTTTTGAAAAGATTGTCAAAAAGTATGGTATCTTTTTTGATAACACTATCTCTTTAATGCTTGCTCTTGCGATAGAAAAAGGGTACGAAGAGATTAGATTGTTTGGTTGCGACATGCAAGAAGAAAGAGAGAAGTTTCGAGGCAGAGGAGTTTGCGAATATTACCTTGGGCTTGCGGTTGGCATGGGGATAAAGGTATCTGTCCCAGCTAGTAGCACATTGCTTGTTCCTTTCAACCCAAGTCCTTTCGAGATTTACGGGACTGGAAAAAATGCAAGTTTTTTTGACAAGGATTGTTTCGAAAGAATAAAAAGATACTTAGAACTGAAAAACACACAAATAACCGATCCAAGGAGGGGAGATGCAAATTAAAGGAATATGTGGTTCACACCCAAGACACATATGGTTTTTTAATCAACTAGCAAAAGAGCATGATGTTGTTTGCGAGATGTATGATAAAGGAAAAAGGGAAATGGAAGTTGACATGTCCCTTCCTGTTCGAGCCCATTTTGAAAAAGTTTGGAAGGCAGAAAATTATTATTTTGGCTCTGACCCTGAAAAAGAATTTTATGTATCTGAGTCCCCTAGAAAAATTTACGGGGACATCACAATTGTTTTTGGGTCTGATATGTTGGAGGTTAAAGAAAACACCTATAATCTTCATCTTGGAATTTCTCCCAGATACAGAGGGTCTGCAACATTGTTTTGGGCATATTACATGTATCAACCAGAGTACGCAGGGTATACCTTCCACCAGATTTCGGACAAACCAGACGAAGGAGACATCGTTCATCAGTCTGTCCCATTTGTTGTTTCTAATTATTACGATCATTGTTGCAATGTTGTATATGAGGCAAGTCGAGATATATTAAAATTGTTGCAAACAAAGGAAGATTGGAAGCTTCACAAGCAACCAGAAATAGGGAAGACTTGGCTGTCGACAGATTTTAGTGATTTTCACTTAAGGAATTTTGAACCGAACCAAAAGAGAGGAAAAAAATGTCAGAACTTAATAAAGCAGTGGTAGAGAAATATTTTAAAAAACTTTTCCCTATAATGAGAAGCATTACAGGTGATGGGGTAAGAGAAACTCATGATATAATACGTGAAGTTATCCCAATAGAAACAATGGAAGTGCCCACTGGGTATAAGTGCTATGATTGGGAAGTCCCTAGGGAATGGAAGTTTAATGATGCTTATGTTATAGACCCAGATGGAAACAAAATATTTGATGCTAAAAAAAACAATCTTAGACTTGTTAATTATTCTGTCCCTTTTAGTGGGGAGATGGAGCTTGAAGAGTTTAAGAAGCATATCCACACTGCACATAATTGCATCCCATATAAGACAGCATATTATAAAGAAGGATGGGGTTTTTGCTGTTCTAAAGAAAAATATGACAATTTTAAAGATGGGACTTATAAAATTGTAGTGGATACAGAGCTTTTTAACGGCTCAATGACAATATCTGATCTTGTAATTAAAGGCAGAACTGAGGATGAAATATTAATTTCAACATATACATGTCACCCTTCTCTTGCGAACAATGAATTGTCTGGGCCTCTTGTGGCTATGTTTTTAGCAAAAGAAATAATGAGGCTAGGCGGGGAGCATAAACATACTTATCGATTTGTATTTTTACCCGAAACTATTGGAGCTTTGGCATATTCTCACATGGGGAAATTGTCTAAAATTATCGGAGGGTATGAGCTTACATGTCTTGGCATGGGAAAAACTATAAATTATAAAAATGCTCTTGAGGCTGGCTTTATAGACAAGTGTGCTCATTATGCCATAAAACAGGCTTTTAAGAATAAAATAATAAAAGATATGGAAGTTTTTAATTTTTTCCCAAGGGGGGCAAATGAAAGACAATATAATTTGCTCGGCTTTAAGGTTGGGACTTTCATGAGAGACATTCCCGAAAGATACGAAACATACCATTCGTCTCTTGACTGTAGGCTAGATTATGAATATATTGTAAATACAGTAGAGATGCTTATGCTTACTGTAAATGCGTTATCTAAAAACGTTAAAATAAACCATGACTGCATGGGGGAGCCAATGCTATCAAAGTATGGCCTTTATCCTCCAGTAGCGACAGAGGAGAAAAAGCTTGCTTATAATTATATTTTATGCAACAAGGGGAAAATGCTATTAGACGATGTGCATTTCCAAACACACATGCCACTGGACTTTTTATACGAAGCATGGCTTGATTTAGTAAAGGCAGGGATATGCCTCTAACGTTCAAACCAGTAAAATGTGATCCTAAATTAAAGGAACTTGGGATCCATTCTGACGAATATATAAATGATTACGAAAGTATTTCTCGTGATCTTCTTGCGTATAAGTCATCGGGGACAAAAGAAGGGGAAAGCGAATATCTTAAAATAGTAAAACACCTTTCTGCGGAAGACTTTTTTTTCTTTTGCTATTTTGTTTTAGATTTACCCATTAATCATCCTTTTTTGGTTGCCAGAGCAAATGATGTTCAAAGAAGGAACCATCTTACTCTTGATCTTTGGTTTAGGGAAGGCTGGAAAAGTACGCTTTTAACTTTTGCATTGCCAATACAGGAAATAATACAAAACCCAGAAAACAGAATTTGTATTTTTTCTCATACTAGGGCCATGGCTAAGTCTCATATGAGAAAAATAAAACTCGAATTGGAATCCAACCAGGTGTTGTGGAAGGCTTTTGATAATATTTTTTATGAAAACCCGAAGTCTAGGTCTCCCAAATGGTCAGAAGACGATGGTCTCTATGTGAAAAGAAAAAGAAATTATGGTGAAGCCAGCTTTGAGGCGTGGGGACTTATTGAGAAAATGCCGGCAGGCAAGCACTTTACCATAAGGGTTTATGACGATATAGTGACTGAAACAGCAGTTAACACAGCTGGACAGCTTGAGAAAGTAGAGTCCCAGTTTGGTCTTTCGGAGAATTTGGGGACAAAGGGTGGCAGAAAAAGAATAATTGGAACAAGGTATTCCCACAAAGACCTTTATGGAAAGCTTATTAGTAAAAGATGGGAAACAAGAATCCACCCAGCAGAGGTTGACGATTCCGGAGAGGCTATGTTGATGGGGACTCCAGTATATCTTTCAAGAGAAGAGTTGAATGCTAAATATGAAGACATGGGTGAATATATTTATGGAGCACAGATGTTGCAAAATCCAACGGCTGCTTCTGCTCAAAAATTTAGATTGCACTGGTTAAAGAAGTGGACGATCCGAACAGTTAAACCATATATGAATGTTTACATACTTGCTGATCCTGCAAGGGTTGTTAAAAAAGAAACTGACCCTACCGTCTTTATTGTGTTGGGAACTGACCACAATAGAAATTATTGGGTGTTGGACATTGTAAGAAAAAAAATGGAATTAGGGGAAAGATGGACAACTTTAAGGGACTTGGTTTTAAGCTGGAGGCCGCTTGGGGTAGGTTATCAGGCTCATAATGCTGAAGCTGACCTGAACTACTTTGACATGCAGATGCAAGCAGAAGGGGAGTTTTTTGGCATAGTTGCCTTGAAGAGTTTCAGGGCAAAGTCTGGGGATTATTCTAGGATATCATCCCTTATGCCTTTATTCGAAAGAGGCAGGATAATAATTCCAGAGTCTCTCCCAGTCACAGAAAAAGACGGACAGTTTAGAGATATTATTGTGGAGTTTGTGAACGAAGAGTACGAAGACTATCCCTTTGGAGAGCACGATGATATTTTAGACAGCCTTGCAGATATAAATGATCCAGAGATGGGCATATTTTTCCCAACACAAAAACAGGGGGCAGAACACGAAAGGCGGAAAAGCCTTGATGATCCCTTGAACTTGAATAATTATTATGATGACGAAGCTGATTCATGGATGGGATATTAAGATAATAGGGGCTAATAAAGTTAGTTTAGGCTAACAAAGTCCTTGACATTTTAGAAGTGTTTTTTTAGGGTGGCAATATGGCTAGTATAAGCGAAATTATGCAATCTTACGAGGAAGCAAAGTCAGCTTGGTTCCCACTTCTTGATGAAATGGCAGAAGATTTTGAGTTTTATCAAGGGAAGCAGTGGGCCGACGGGGACTTGGCAAAAATAGCCAGAAAAAAAGGGGTTGCATTAAACCTTAATTATATTAAAAAAATCGTTGATGTTGTTGTTGGTTTTGGAAGGCAGAACACAACA
>PJEL010000587.1_pt1 | contig 42397 bp, 60 predicted proteins | sample 1853271 | NCBI WGS metagenome assembly PJEL01 (sample SAMN08108733, study PRJNA415343) | Invertebrate metagenome, whole genome shotgun sequencing project. | host: Globobulimina | place: Sweden: Gullmar Fjord | collected 2015-08
TGACCGGAAGGAAATGCAGCGCGTAATCGGGGATGGGAAACAGGCCCGGTTCAAACTGCATCCACATGCGGTTGTCGAACTCGGTCGGAACAAAGGTGAACCGATCAAAGATGACTTGCAGAGGATCGCGGTCGTTGCGAATCGCCTCTTCTACATCAGTGTCGAACGACGCCAACGTTCCGAAGTAGTCCATCATTCTCGCCCCGAGGCGAAGGTTGAGGGGTAGATGCTGAATGAACTTCGGTTCAACCGAGGTGATGCCGAGCTTGGCGAGACCTTGACGGAACTTCGGATGAAGACCGGCGTAAGTGCCTGACATCAGCTCGCGATAGTAGTAACCCATGAAGTCTGTTTGGGCTTTGAGGAAGACGAGAGGCTTGCCTGCCTTCTGGCCGAACAGCGAAGCCGCTCCCATCTGGTACGCCATGTGTTCAGCATGTTCGGTTGCCACTCTTGAGGCAGCGGAATGAATCTGGCGGGGCAGGAACAATCCGTCACGGGCGGCGAGAGCAACGGCATCATCGCTCATCCTCCACAAATGTCCTTGTGCTTCCAGAACGGTCATGCCTTCAAACTCGGCAGCGAATCGTTCGGCTGTGAGAATCCGGTCGGCGTGACGTTCTTGGAGGATGAATCGTGACTGCTCGTAGAAATCCTGCCACACCAAGCCACCGTGGACTTCGCCCGGTGCGCCGAACAGGACGGTCATCATCTTGTTGAAAGCGCCACCTTCGGGTACTTCAAAAGCGGGAAGCAGTTTGAACTGACGAGCCAGCGTCTTCGGGATCGGAGTGCCGTTTGCCATAGCCTCATATATGGCTCGACGGACAGCGGGTTGAGTTGATTCGGTTGCTTGGGCGACGAAGGTCTCAATCATGCGGTCGTATCCGCCCCACGCTTCCTCTGCTTTCAGCGCGGTTTTCACACCGTCAGCGCGGGCAACATCGTCTACTAGTAAATGACCGCCGCCCTCATCCCAGAACCGCACCCATGCAGCGCGACCGGCTTCGTCGCCAAGCAACTTCGCCGCGGCCCATTCCTGCAACATCGGTTGATCCGCGAACACGCCAGAGAACAGGTGATTGGCTGCTTTGGCTGTCGCCGCTTGGCCGGTGGTGGCTACGTCTGCGAACGCTTCATATTCTGCGCCGTCAGCGATTAGACCCCTGCCGCGGGCAACATACTCGACTGCCTGGTCACCAATGTTGACAACCGGACCCCTCGGAGCCTGCACATGACCTGCGGCTGCTGTCGGGATGGGTTGTTCAGCGCCGATGATGTTGCGTGGACCCGCTGCAAGACGACTACCACCACGACTGACGGCCCCGGCGACATCTTCGACGCCTGCGACCCGTGAGGTTCGACCACCAAACCCACGCATCAGCATGTCGCGGATCGGTTCCTCGATGTTCGACCTGAGATACGAACCGAAGTTCCCGAGGACGTTCCCGGCCATTATCTTGCGAATGCGTTGCATCCATCTGCCCGCGTTGGTGAGGCGCGTATTTGGTGCGAGGAACATTTTGACCATCGAGTTGCGCCACCATGAATCAGAGTTGCGAGCGTGCCACGCAATCAACGTCTGCGCTGAGACTGGTTGGTTCAGTGACGTTGGGCGAGTCAGGATCGGGACGCCATCTTCACCAGTGATCTTCGCTATCTGCGGTCCTAATCCTTCGGAGACAACATCGTCTGCTGGTCTGCCGGTGATCTTCGACCAGACGACTTCGCCGTTAGCGTTACGCGGGACGTTGAGGCGGGGGAGAATCTTCTCCCACCATTCCTCATAGAACGCTTGGAACGCAGCGCGGGACTGGTTGACCTGTAGGGCTGTGCCAAGAGTTTGGGCGGCATCCTTAGCCGCCGTGTTTGCCTGCCATGCCTCCGTCCAAGCGTTAGCGGATTCAAGGCGCTGGGGGAACTCGTCAACGAGTTGTTGCGGTATTCGGTTTCTTGCTTCGGTCGCGGCTGCGGCATCGCCTGCTGCTTCGGCGCGGAAGATGTCATCCTGCATCTTCGGAATATCATCGGCGAGACGCCAGGTTTCGCGATGCCCCAACTGTTGTGCCTGTTCTGTTAGGGCGCGTCGTTCCGTCCAAATGTGCTGCATGTTGACCGCGTTGATTTGGTTAGCCACCGAAGCAGACTCGGAGAGTTCGGCGAGCCGTAGAAGGTCATCTGAGAACTCCGCAGCGGCGTAGATGTTAGCCCCGGTCGCGTTATCAAGAGCGGTACTTATCGCAATCATCTGCTTCTGCATGTCGGCGAAGAAGTTGCCGCCCGTCAACCTAACGCTGGAACCTGACGGCCACTGCGTTAGGTAACGCCGCAGGAAGGTCGCCATATTGCCGCCGCCGAGACCGGCCATTCGACCTATATTCGCCGAAACGCTGCGGAGTTTGAGGCCGCTACCAACAGCAGGAATCCAGAGGTCTTCTGCCATAGCGGTAAGCATTGTCGATTCCATCGACGCCCCACCCATCAACTCCAGAACACGGGCTGGTCCCAACCCCGACTCAATGGTCACGCCCGCCATGCCAAGAGGTCCGCGCGCCCACTCTCTCGTCCACCGAGAAACCAGTTGCCGTCCTTGTCCTTGAATCCAGGTGAGTTGACCGGCTTCGGTTGACATCAGTTTGGTCACATGAGCGACACGGGCCGCGCCACCAAGCATCGTCCAGGTAAGCGGGTCGCCTGCTATCTGGCCGAGCAGGTTGGTTCCGCCAGCCGCCCAATCGGGTACGTCAAAGTATTCGGCGCTATCGAGGTCGCCACGCCATGCGGCGGAACCTTCCTCCCAATCGAATTGGGACATGAACGATTCCTGGCCCTGAGCGTGGTTACCACCGCCTACTGACCCCATCACGACACCGAAGGCGTCACCCAAATCTGCAAAGAACGCGGTGCCACCGATAGTGAGGGTTTGCCCCATACGGAACCACTTGTCGGCAGTCCATTCAAAGGCGTCGGATGCCGAGTCCATCACTCGACTCAACGAGTGGCGGTCGTCTTCCAGCCCCTCAATAGCAGCCTCTACCTCGTCCTGTGAGGGTGAGAGTTCATACGCCTTGTGGTCTATTTCTTCGGGGCTCATCCCGGCGATGACATCGACACCTTGAGCCACATGACCGAGATTCACGCCGCCGTCACCAGCAATCCCAGCAGCGGCGATAAAGGCGAGGTTCTCCGAATCGACTCGGACGTTGTGTGTGATGGCGGCTATCTGTGCGTCGCGTTTGGCGGTTTCGACTGCTGCTACGGCTGCTAGTTCGTGGGGGAGTTCAAGTCCGTCAAGAGCGTTGCGCGTTGCGAGGACTGCCCTGTCAAAGATGCGAGCCTCGGGGCCGAGCATGTCTTCCATCCATTCGAAAACGTTGCCGAAAACAGTTTGGCGACCGGGGAGTTCCGTAGGTTTGTTGACGATCCGGTGTTTCGTTCCGTACAGCGCTTGGGTGATGGCAACGATGACATCTAGTTGGGTGTTCCCGATTTCATGGTCAAGGTCAACGTTGTAGATAAATAGCGTTGGGTCGCGTCCGTGTTCTCCACTGCCTGATTCTGTTTCAAACCCAGCGACCAAGCTTGAACCTGCCTTCTGCACGGTCATCTCTAGGCCGGTTGTTCGGTTGATGAAGTGGAACGCTTCGGTTGCTGCGTCGTGTTCTTCACCGGATTGCGGTGCAAGCACGACCTCGCGGCGACCTTCATCGTCGGTTTCGCCGAGCCGTCCGACCTGATTGCTGGCTTCGGCTGCAAGACCTTCTAGCCCGTGTTCGGCAGTCAATCCTTCTTTAGTGAGGTCTGTGACTGTCGCTGTCCATGCGTCATCGGACCGCAGCCGCCGTTGCTCTGTGCGGAGTAGCATCGCCCACTCCTGAATCTGCTCCAATGACGCCGCGTTGAGTTGCCTAGCGAGATCGCCGGGTCCGAACGAGGTGGTATTGGTGAAGAACTCGTCCAATTCAATGGAGTTCATCGCTACCAACCCACTCTTGAACGACAGTTCACGGAGGTCGGGGTTGGTTCTGTATTCCTCGACGTAGGTAGCGGCATGGACTACCCCGCGAGACGCAGCGAGGGCGTCGGGCAGGCTGAACTCATCCATGTAGGTGGCAGCAGCGAGAAGGGCTATGTCGGTGTCGTAGTCTGTTGATGCGGTCAGGCCGAACCCGCTAGCCTTGAGACCCGCTGATCTGGTTTTGAGACCAACCGATTGGGTCGGTTCAAGGCGTTGACGGATTTCTTGGCGTGCGACCTCTTCGGGGGTGAGGGTAGCGTTTGGAAGTAGTGGCTTAGAGGTCACTACGACTCTTTGAGTCTGCGGGCCAAATCCCTCAAGGCTGGTGATGGGGATGTTTCCATGACTTTGAGAACACGGGAATCCTGGGATTGGCGCAGCCGTCCCGTGTTCTGCGGTGTGCGGGATTCAAGCGCGTCGAACTCACCGGCCTGACGGGGTGTGGCCTGACGGAGAGGTTCGATCCGTTCCAATTTCTGCGGTGCCTGAGCGGTTTTGGTTTCAAGTCCTGCTTCTTGTGCGGCTGCTTGGTTGACTTGTCGGTCGCCGTGGGGTTGACCCGAAGGGATCATTGAGACGGTCATCTGTTCTCCCACAAATCAAGAACAGCGAGAAACATGGCGTACCCGGCAGACCCGATGGCTATGCCTAAAAGGATTCCTACGAGGTGATTCACGGCCCACCACCAATCAGGGACATCATCTCAGGTGTGACCTGCGGTGGTGGTGCCTGCTGCGGTTGCTCCGCGGCTTCCTGACCTTGTTCCTTCAACACTTTGACCATCGCTGAACGCGGAGTGTCCTTGTCGCCGTCGATTGCTTCGATGTAATCCAGCCACGGTTGCAACTGACCGGACTCAATCAACGCTGGAACGATCATCTGCTCAAACGTCTGCACACCTTGGTCAAGACTCATGTCTCGTTCGGCGGCAAGGGGATTAGCAACCAAGCCTGATCGAAGCATGGCGTCTCTCTTGGGAAGCCAACCCAACCGATGAGCGGCCCCCATGTTGAGTAGGTTGGTATGCGAATCCACTCCGAGGGCATGGAAATTGACGAGGACTCGGTAGTCGCCTTTCCAGAACTTCGATGGGGTGTACTTGTCGGTGAAGGCTTCCCCTGCGTCGAATCCATCAATCTCCCTTTCGCCGTCAGTCCACGCCTCGTCCAGTGAAGCGAGCCGTCCGAAGCAGTCGGTGTAGAAGCGAGCCATATCGTTCTGAGCCCACGACTGCTGCGAGTTGAATCCGCCTTGCAACTGCGTGACGGCCTGACCGGACGCAATCGAAGCACCCGGCTCGCCGCCTCGCTGCTGCGGGTAGTGACCGGCGTTGCGAGCGGCAGTCAACTGTTCGGCTACCTGTTGGAACGCAGCGAAATCTACTGGCGGTCGGGGGAAGGCGAGAGTCGCTTCGTCCGGTCCTCTTACCCCTGCGAGCATGGCGTCGGGTCCGAAGTCTTCGGGGTTCTCAATGTTCTGCATCAGGACCGGCGAATGGATCGCACGCTTGATGTTCGTCCACACTTCCAGGTTCAGGCCGTGAGCCATCTTGAGCGGTGGAAGCATCGCGTCGAGCTTGCCGTGAATCTCCCTGTCAGATGAGAACGCTTTCGTGGCGACGATCGGACATCCGTTCATCTTGTGAGCCGACGGGTTTCTCAACCAGGCGACAGCCATGTTGTTGTAGCCGGTCATCGTCGGACGGCGATAGTTGAAGTCGCCCGACGAGACACCTGATTCATGTCCGATAGCGATTCCCCATTCATGCTGGTTCGCCCACCAGATTTCCTCGTACCAGTCTTCGATCTTGCCTCGGTCAATCGTGGAGAACGCTGGATTGGACGCGCCGTACTCGCGGATCAGATCGGCGTAGCGGCGGCGACGGATGATTAGTCCTTCTGCCAGTTCGCCTTTCGGTGTCCAACTGACCGGGTAGAGGTGGCGGGGTTCAACCGCTTCCATGTGGGGCATCCCGAGGGGATCGTTCCAGTCTTTCCATGCGAGTCCGCAGACGAGTCCGTACACGAACCAGTCGGAGTAGAACCCGACTGCGAGTTGGTCGAGGCGTGAGTTCTGTGCGAGGGTGACGAACACTCTGCGTGAGCGTTGAGCGTTGGTTTCTGCACGGTCGGCTCTGGTGCCTCTGCGCGGTGGGACCTCAAAGGTGGGTGGGATTGAAGCGGCGGTAGCGGCCTTGTCTTCGGCTGCTTCTAGGTAGATGTTCTCCACTGAGGGTTCAGTTTCGGAGATGGAGAGGTCGGGCCACACCGCGTGCCACTCATTACGAAGGATGCGGGTGGAGCGTGTCATCCGTTGTTTGGAGTTCTGGTTACTGACCAGAGCGTGATGTCTGCGGTCCTGCAACGAAGCGAGAGTCATTCTCATATTTGGTATCCGCTAAACGCGTCGTTTACTCCTTGCGATGCCCCAATCCTAGACCTTTTCCTGCCCTTCTTGCGAGACTTCAATATCTCATGCCCCGTAGCCCACCCGAACCAAGTAGCGAGACACCCATCATCAGGCACCCGCGACACGCCACGGGACTTCTTGCGGTCGGTGTAACCCGACGACTCAAACGCCTGGAAATGGTCCTTCAATCGCTTGCATTGAATCTTGTCAGCCATCGTCTTGGCAGGGAACTTGAACTTCCCGGTACGCATATCTTGAAGCATCGACAACACCTGGAAGTCGCCCTGACTTCTGTTGTACTGAGTCCACCATCGGGTGTACCGGACATGATGCCTACGGAAGAACTCTTGGGCTTCGGGTGAATGCGGAAGGTCCGCTTCGTAGTTCTCTTCCCACACATACTCGGTGGGGCGATGCTTCTCAATCGGCTGGCGGATAAGCACATCGAGCATCCCCGAATATCCCAACCCGTCACCTATCCAGAAGTCAACGACAGTAAACTCTTCGGTCTTCGGATTGATCCCCAAAGCGACCCAAGCGGCCCCACCATTCCTCGCGGGGTCAGTGGAAATCATTCGTATCTCATCAGGCTCAAACTGTCCGAGCGTTCTGGAGGGGTCGTCGCAGGCATCCAAGATTTCGTCGGTGAAGTCACCGTACCCCGAGGTCTTGGGGTTCTGCTGGTACAGCAACTCAAACAAGTCCTCACCGATCGAATCACGAATATCGACTAGACCTCTGAGTCGTCTCGCGCCGCGGTCAGTGAAGTCCTGGTACTCGTCGTTGGAGAGGTTGTCTATCTCATGGATTTCGTTGTCGATGACGAACTTGCCTTTGACCGGAAATCTTTCAGGCCAGTACGACACGACGATGCCCTCGTCGTTGACTTCTAACGCGGGGGTTCGGACGACAGCGACACCGTTAGCGTATTTGGTGTAGTGGCGTTCCTGTTTCACGATCCTCGCAGTACCGATGTACTGCTCCATCAGTGTCACCAGATTGCTTTCACCTGCTCTGCGGACATGGTGGTTGAGGAATATCAGACGACCGGATTCATCCAAACGGGATTGGACGGTTCCGGTGATGAGAGCAAGCTGTTCCTCGCGGAATGTAGCGCTGCGCTGGTTCTCCACTGTGAAGAGGTCAGAGGCGACCAGGAGACGAACGCGAGCGCCAGCAATTGCGGAGCCAAGCCCCACGGCCCATAGGCTTGGGTCAGCAGCGACGGTAGTTCTGCCGACGAACCACTTGTTGTGGGCGTCCCATTTCGTTGTGGCAGGTCTTGAACCATCAGGCAACCTCAGATTCTTGTCGAACTTGAACGGACCGTACTCTTCGATGAAGTTCCGTACCGGAACAGTAGCGTTCGGGATCGCTGGAGCCCGAGTGAACAGATTCGGGTCAGTGAAATACGGGTCCAGGTAAGCGTCGATTCGCTTCTTGGCTTGCTTCTCGTTCTCCATGATGCAACCCATCAAGTCAATCTGATCGGCAGCGGCATGAGTGACCGCCTGCATCGCTGTTACGTCCTTACCAGCACCAGCAGCAGCTACCCAGAAGATGACGAGGTTCGTTTTGTCGTCGTATGCCTTAGCGAAATCCTGCTGCGTGGGAGTAGATGGGAACCCGAACACATCTTGACGCCACTCAACGAGAGGACCGGGATCATCGAATTCACGGAACGGGTCGAATGTCACCAGATCGGTGTTTTTGCGCTGCGTGATGCGCTTCTTCGCCTGGTTGAATGAGGTGAGGAACGTCGGTGTGTTGCGTTTCCACTCGTCCAGCGTGGACTCCGCAACTCCGGTCGCTTCCATCGCGTGACGGATCGTCGGTGCGTTCTGCATCGCCAGAATCAGATTCGCTTGTCGAGCTTCTTTGGTCGCCCTGTGGCCGGGCCGTCCGATAATGACCTGGGATTCGTCTATCTGGCGCAAATCTGTCACACCAAAACTCTAGCGTGCTAGATTGGTTTGCGAGGCGGTCTTCCGTGTCTCTCCGACTATGTGGATACCTCAGGGCTGGGAAGTTTCGACGCTTCCTGGCCCACGAAGAACCCTTGGGGAAGTGGTTCTTCCGCTGCTCGGTTGTTCGTCGCTACCGGGCAGCACGGACCAGACGTTTCTGTATGCCCGTCCATTGACCGGCCCCCCAAGCCGGGAGAGTCCAAAATTGGGGCGCTGCTTGTCGGTGAACAACTGGCAGGCAGCACGAAAATGGATTACTCGCCGACGGCCAAACAGGTCAGAACCCTTCGCTACCTCGCCCGCGAACACGGATTCCCGATACCTGAGCCCACCGACCGGATCGAAGCATCCGAAATCATCGAGGAACTCACCAGCTTCACCCCGAAGATCACAACAACCCGCGGTCACATACCGCCCAAAAATTGGAGTCGCTTCTGCGGTAGCAACTGGATTCACTAAGACCCGAACACCGATGGAGCAGGAGAGCGGAGTAGATGACACCTGTTCTCGGCTTCGGGCCAGCAACAGCCCCACATACCGCTGAACCTGAACAAACCCTTCGGGGAACTGTGTCTCTGAAAGCAACCTAAACGCGCTGAAACCCTCAACAAGACATTGAGAGTTACAGAACCCTCTTCCTCGGAAGCCTCGTCTGCTCCCAAAACCTCGCTGATAACAGAATCAACGATGACTAAAAGAACCTGATATGCCGGGACTCAACCCTCATGCACGCAACTGACGTTAACTGACGCTATACACCTAACTGCAGTCAACTACTGACAAAAACCGCACGCAATCAGAGGGATGACTCACCTTTATATGGTAGGACGGCCGCCTTACGACCATTCCGGTCTATATGTCGCATGAGTGGGGGGGGTGGGTGCCGCAGGCTTGAGCGCTGAGGATTGAGCAGGACGGTGGGTGCCGGGTTGTGGGGTCGTGCTTAGGCGGACGCGCAAGAACCCCTAACGTGTGAGGCTAGGGGTCCTATACGGTGTGCTAGTTGCCGCGCCGCTGCTGAGGGTCGCGGTGTCCACAGTGCAAGCAGACTGACCCGCCGCCGAAGCGGTGGAAACAGACCATCCGGGCCAGTGGGTGTGATGCGTAGTGTTCCTGCGCGTTGAGCATGGACCCTGATTCGTGGTCTTTGCGTCCGAGGCGGATGACTTCTCCGCATGTTGGGCAGGTTGCTGTTGGTTGACCGTCTGAGGCGATTCCTGCTTGGAAGTAGGGCATAGGCATGTTGTGTGTCTCCTTCAGTGTGGTTGTTACGAAGCGCCGTCTTTGAGTTGTGCTACTCGTTGTCTGCTGACTCCGAGTAGTTCACCTATGGCGGTGTCTGTGAGTCCGGAGTCTGATGCGTGGTTGACCCAGGTCTCCCGGTTGCTGTAAGCCTCGCTGAGTGCGTCTTCTGCTCGCTCAATGTCGATAAGGAGTCCGTATGCGAACTCCTCGGTGAAGGTGGCGGTCATTTTGTCCCTCCTTGTTGTTGCGGCCAGTGTCATTGTACCTGACCACCCACCGGGCCGCAAGTGGGGGTTGCGGTGCTTGTGGGTTTGGGTGATCCGGGATGTTTTCGGGGAACGGGTTCACGTTTACTGTTGCGGCTCACGGGGAGCTCAACGTGGCCGTGCAAACCTGGGAGACATTCCGCCACGGGCGAGACTTGCGTTACCCCTACCCACGCGCAAGACCCCCGACGCTAGGTAGAGCCGGGGGTCTTTGCGATTCTATTGAGGGTATATACCGTGTGAGGCTAGGGGTTCTATACGGTGCTAGCTGCGTTCGGTTGCTTGCACTACGTCGTCGGTGCAGACGTAGACGCGAGTTCCGTCCGGGTACCAACCGGTAGCGACCCACTGGTCCTCACATTGTGGGCCGGTGGTGAGTATCGCTATGGCGACTATGACGCTAGCGACTAGGCCAGCGATAGCCTTACGGACCGTGATCGATCCCGTATCCGGCCCGTCCCATGTGCCGTCAGTGTTCCGGGTGAGTGTTCCCTGGGATGTTTCTACGCGGTCGATAGGCGTGTCTACCGATCCCGTCCCCAGGCAAGTACCGTTCGCGTAGGAATCGTCTTTGTGATGCCAGAGCGTGTAGTCGTGGCGTAGGGCGACGGTCTTGCCGCATTCCCTACAGGTTACTTTGCGGATCATTGTCTCTCCTCTTGTCGATTCCCTCTGATTGTCTCATGATCCTGGCGGTCCGTGTGCTTGCCCTACGTCACAATATTGCTAGCTATTGCAAGCGCGACAAAGCCCCTAGTTGTAGTCCTAGGGGCTTTGTCGTCGCTCTAGGTGAGTAGCGCGTGAGCGCGCTGGCGGCTGATGTTTAGGGCTTTGGCGATAGCGTCTACCGATTCACCATCGGATCGAGCTTGCTGCATCAGGGCTAGACGGTGGTCGCGTTCGGCTTGCAGCGCGTCGTCGATATCACCCAGCCGGGCCGCCAGCGTCCTGAGCGCGTCAAGGGCCGGTGAGGGATCACGGTAGAGGTGATCCCATTGTTCCTGAGTGTTATCTACGGGCCACGCGTGGAAGTAGACTCTCGACCCGTCTACCGGGCAGGACGGTAGTTCCCCCTCTTCCCACTTGAAATCCTGAGTCTCAGAGTCGGCAGGATAAAACGAATATCCCGCGTCGTCGGAATCCCATGAGTGCGGCTCGGAGTCCTGCGGCGGCATACCCTCCAGCGCGTCCGATGCCGGATCATGGCTGCAAACGGCCGTGATCCTACCGTCGCCCGCGAGAGCGTACTCTTCCAAGTCGTGAAACGCGCGAGGGGCCGTGTATCCGCCCCTAACGTCCGCGCCGTTATGGAGCTGCACCAGGACTACGTGGTCCTCCGTGGGATGCGCCAGCGCCCAATATTGCAGGACTTGTGAGAGTAGAGACTCGCCGTTGTAAGTGTTCTCGGAATACTCGACCGTGTAATCGGTGGTCTCGATCCATGCCTCCAAGACCGCGGGCCACGACTCGCGGGCCCACTCTTCCTGATCCGCGAATAGGTGCAGGGCTTTATCTACTTCCGGCGCGTACTCTAGGTTTGCGTCCATGAAGTGCGGCGTGCTGACCGTTAGACCATACGTCCGATGGAAGTGTATTCCAGGGCCGCTAAACAGTAGCTCGGCCGCGGCGTCGGGATCGGTCCCCAGCGCCTTTTGATTCTGTTCCCAGTGGCGACCGTATGCGCCGCCGGAGTCGAGCATATGTCGCCCGGTCCCCTCGACCATCATCGCCGCTATCACTTTTTGCGTTGTAGTTACTTGCATGATGCCTCTCCTATTGGCCCCGGCGGAGCCGATGCCCTAACGGTAGTCGCCCCAGGGGTCGTTGTAAAGGGGGGTTTACAGGCTATGGCACAAGCGCACAAGAGTTTAGTGCTAAGACCTTCGGGCTCAGGCTGTGCGATTCAGCCTTCGGGGAAGTCAACGTGGCCGTGGGCAAATCTCAGAGAATTGTGACCCCAGACAGCCATGACGCGACCCACCCCCCGTGAACCCGTGCGCTTGGTTCAGGAGGGGTGGGTGGTTGCCGTGGGTGCGGCTCGGGGGAGAGAAGGAACCCCGTTAGGTCATCTTACCTGCTCGCCTATCCATTGTGTGTACGCGGGTGGAATGGCTTCGGTCACCTCTCGCCGGGTCTTAGCCCACGGCATTCCCATCAGTTCCTTGGCATGGGTCAGGTCGTCGTAGTTGCGGTGATGCTTAGACCACCCACCACCATGACCTGTCACCATATATGGGGCTCTCGGGTCGCTCCACAGGTGAGAGCAGTACGGGGGGAACATGAAGGGTCCGTGGGAGGACTCAAATGCCCTGTGACGTTTGATGTCGAGACCAAACATCGAACCACACAGCACGACATCCCGGCGAATGGGTGCTTCGACCACGTTCTCCATCACATACGGGATGTTCAGGTTCTCTAAATGCCAGCGGGTGTCGGGCAGTAGGTCTGGATAGTCCGCATCTGGCGACAGCACCGAGAAGGCTTGGCAGGGTGGGGAGGCATGGATCAGGTCATAGGCGGTGTCTTCGGTGGTGTCCCACATCGCCCCAAGGAACTCGATGGCGTCTGCCTGGATGAACCTAAACGGGTAGTTCGGTTGAGGGTTGATGTCCACACCGATGATGTCATCAAATCCGGCCCGGTTGTATCCCACCGCGGCACCACCGGCACCACAGAACAGGTCCAGTAATCTCACCGGGGGAGTCTACCCACGCCTGTCCTCGATGCCATGAGGATCACACCAGGGTTGTGTTCGGTGCGCGGCCACTCCAACATGAGGTCGCATCGGACACACGCCCAATACACATCGTTGAGGGACCGCAGGTCGGTGCGGTGGACGGTGAGTAGGGGGGTGTGGCACATCCCGCATGTCTCAGGGGTTGTGTTTTCCATACCCATACCCTAAAGTATCAGGGAGCGACATGCAAGGAGAGACATGAGAGACGACGGGACAAGGAGTCCAGTACCTAACGGATATTGGCCCCTCAACCAAGCGCTCAGACGCCTGCAAGGTGTTGTTGAGCGCGACAGGACGGCTCGCACCGCAGACAACAAAGCAACCCACCGCATCGTCGGTGCCGCTCTTGAGTTGGTAGAACTCCTTGACGAGATCGACTACGGAAGCAGGGATGAGCGGGGGTTCAAGGTATGAGGGCGTTCCTTTATTACGGCAGCGCTATCGGGTTGGGCATTTGGGTGGGATGGACCATTTTCAATCTCGGGAGGCAAAGATGAGAAGCCCCAAGACAGACTTCGCAGAAGCAGTGGGATGGGACCGCATCGCCAATATCGTCTCGTTTGACTACAAGCGCTCATCGGTGGACGCATCGTCAGACGTTTGGTACGTCATCTGGGAAGAAGCAACGGTAGAGGGCGACAACCTCGCTGTTCATTGGTTCACCTACGACGACCACGACCGTATCGCCATCATGGACTCAGGGCAGTACCGGCTCTCATCAGCGCAGGCTCACAGGCTTGTCGCTGAACTGGTAGAAGCATGAGCGAGTTCCATCAAGGATGGGTAGTGGGCGCTAGTTCCGTCTTTGCCGTCTGGTTGGTTATCCGCATGGAAATCTGGCTGTACCTAGAGCGCCAGGAAGAAAAGCGGCTATCGGAGGACGCATGAACCACAAGGACGCAATCCGAGCAGCAGCGGCAGCATGGGGCGATGTCTACTTGCCGTGGACTCGGAACGCGATGGTCGTTCATCCTGACCAGGCAGAGGCGATCAAGGCTATTGCGGTTGCGTCGGGGGTGCGTGCATACCTAGAAGCCCGCGCCGACAATCCGAATCCCAGTATTTGCACCCATGACATTGATGAGACTTGCGAGTTCGTCGGGGCCAGGGTATTGCTCGCTGATTTTGGGGAGGAATCTTGAGAGAAGCAATCGCAGAAGCAATCTCGGTAATGCCAGCGGGTTCGACACCAGTTGATATCGCTGAACGGGTGATGCGGCTACTAGCAGACCAACCCACCGCGACCCGACACTTCATCGCGCGGAACAGAGACTTAGAAGTACAGACAACCGAAGGCGACACCGGATGGTTCGATGTTGATTTCGACTACGAGGATCACTTGTGGTGCAACAACCTGTGCCACAAGGTTGCGTTGGTGCGGTTGGAAGGAGAAGCATGAAAGAAGCAATCGCACAAGCAATCGAACCGTTCGTCTTTTCGCCACACAAGGTGAAGGATGCGGCTGATGCTGTGATGCGGCTACTAGCAGACCAACCCACAGTGGAAGTGGTTGAAGATCAGTACAGCGACGAGGCGTATGCTCGTCAGTGGTCTTATCAGGCAGGGATGCTGCCCGTTGAAGATGGGGCAGTCACCCGATTCACACAGTTAGACCTCGGCACTTATGCGTTGGTGCGGCTATGAAACCGTCCCTATACGCACCAACAACGAAGGAGATGTGGCCTCGTCATCGTGACGCTATGAATCGGATTCTGCCGACACGCTGTCCCCAAGGCGACGACGGCAAGATCGCATACCACCAGGGCAGCGACGGCTATGTGGAGGATTGTCCATTCTGCGAGGGGCGGGGCTGGTTGTATCCACCTATGCCCGACTATTGGGACCACAACCACGATTCCGAATCTATCTTCGGATGGAACTTCTTTTGCCGTGAGGTGTGGCGAGCGATGGGGATACTCGATGAGTAACGCAACCATCGACAAAGCACTCGCATTCATCGACGAAGGCAAAGTCAAAATGCTCTCACCGTCCGAAGCTGGAACCGTGAGGGGCTCAGTGGATTCGACAGCGACTTACATCGTTGAGATCGGAACTGAGGAATGGTCTTGTACTTGTCCGTTCGGTCAGATGAAGCAGAATCGGACGACGAATGATGTGTGTTCGCATGTGCAGGCGGTAGCGATGCAGTCAGGAGAGATGCTGTGAGATTCCTCTACGACGCTATCTACAAGAACTGTGAGACATGGTTCGTAGACCCCAATAAAGGCCGGGACAGCATCCGGCTGCACTTTGAGGTCGGGATTCTTGTTTTCACCTACAACTTTATGAACGACCCGTTCCTAGAACTCAAAGCGTGGTGGGTCAGATGATCTACAAATGCACGCTCCCCAAATGCTCCTGCACTTACGAGGTCCGAACGAAAGACGCTCAGGCAGTAGTGAAAGCCAAGACCACATCGGTGTGGCATCAATGTTTGTTAGCGAAGAAGGAGTTACGACGTATGAGGCCAGTGACATGAGTAGAGGAACGCAAGTGAAGGTCACCGACATCGACTTCCCAAGCGAGTACGAGGTGAAGGTCATCAAGGACGACTATGTGTTGGTGTCGGATGGAACCTGTCAGATAACCGGCACGCAAGTTTGGTTCAACAAAGACGGCACGCCCAAAACCCATGTCATCACGGTGAAGTACGACCAGGAGCAAACATGAGGCCGAACATCGTCTTCATTCAGGAATTGGCACGCATCACCGGATGGTCAGTGAACACTGTCAGTGTTTACTCATACAACGGGAAGTTTCTGCCTGCTGCTGGTAAGGAAGGCGGCAGTCGGTTCTGGTGGCGTGTAGATGTAGACAAGTGGATGGAGGAAAACCGATGATTGACCGCGTTTACACACTTACGAGATGCACCAAACCCGATAACGACGGAGGACCGGACTACCGACCTCGTTGCAGGCAGGGTATTTGCCGAGACTATCCAGAGTGGACAGTCAGCGAACAAAAGGCTGGCTACTACGGGCGACAGTACGGCACAACCGCCTCCACCATTCGTTACTGCGCCGATCATATCTTCGGCTATCTGGCGCAAAGAAGTGTGATTGGCCTACCAGAAACAACGAAGGTTTCCTATCGGGACTTCTCCATCTTCCAACAATGCGGCGAGGGGATACCCGTTCGGGAAATTGCAGAGGCATTCAAGTTGTCTACTGGACGAATAAACCAAATCCGCATCAAGGTCGGCGCTGCCCTATCTCATGGCGGACGAATAGAGGTGACCAAATGACTGACGACCCGAATTGGGAAGACGGATTCGATATGGGTGAGTACCTCGGATCGAACGAGGATGCCGCAGCGGAAGAAGCGATGATCGAGCGCCACGACGTTGAGATGGACGAAGGACTCGTCGCTGATTTGCAGAACGCGGTGTCGTTCCCGCAGCGCATCCGTGAACTCGTCGCATTCATGGCACGACAGGACCGGGAGATGGAAGAAGCCATCCTCATGGAAGGCGACGACGAATGGCTCGCCTCCCTCACCGGCCCACAACTAGGCGACGCGCTCAGCGAAGCAGAACGAATGATCCGAGCTGCAAGAGTCATCAAGAAGATCGTCGAACAACATCTTGAGACTGACATTGTGGAGAACGGCGCTATCCGCCTGGGTGACTCCGGTTACTATGTGGGTTCGTCCACAACTAGAACACTCCACGACTCGGAGGGTCTTCTGCGCTGGCTCCGAACCCCTGAACGTATCCACAAGGCGATACGCGTCACCGCGTCCAATGTGCGGATCACCGATGTCCGTCATCTGGCCGAGGAAGACGACCTGGATGTGTTCGACACGTTCTTTGAGGAAACAACCGAAGACGACCAACTCAAAAAGGTTCCTGAGTCCCGTGCTAAGTGGGTTCAGGGTCTTGAGTCAGGAGAACGACGATGAGTCAGGAAGCATGGGCTAAAGCATGGGTAGCAGCATGGGCCGAACTGCCTGATGTTCGACAAGGCAAGACGGTGGACACGGGGAAGTTCTCGTACACCTACGCCCCCCTCGACTTCATCCTTGGTCTGGTGCGCGGCACGCTCGCCAAACACGGGTTTGCCGTCACACAGTCAGCAATTCAGGCCGATGGCGGTGTCGCTGTGGAAACGCGCATCATCCATAAAGAGGGCCACACCGAATCTTACGGGCCGACCTTCATAGCGGTTTCGGGAACCGCTCAGGCTGTGGGATCAGCGATCACTTACGCCCGACGTTACGGGCTCGTAGCTGCTCTTGGTATCGCAACGGAGGAAGACGACGACGGTGGTAAGGCATCCGAAGCACACAGGGAAGCCACGACCATCGAGCCACGCAAGCGCATCCCGAAGGACGATGTGTGGGACCGCGTATGCGAGACGGTTGACACCAAGGACCGCACCGCTGTATTCACTGACGCTCTGACCGAAGCAGGCGTACCACTAGACAAGGCGAACACGACGACTACCGACCAAGCAATCAAAGCAATCGAGTACATCGACTCATTGGAGACAACATGAGAAACATCGTCTGCGATAACTGCCGCAAGGAAGTCCCGAGCGACTTCAAGGAAGGCTCCGTGCTGGTCACTATCGACGGTGAGCAGTACAAGCCTGATCTGTGTCAGACGCACTTGGATGCGTTGAAGAAGGCTTTCATGCCGCATGTCGTGAAGCCACGGGCGAAGCGGACGATGCCGAAGACGGTCATCACGCCGCTCAAGGAACCTGTCCCCCAGCCAAGACTTGATACATGACGGGCCTCATAGTCCTAGCGGGGATGGGCCTCGCACTATGGCTATGGATGAGACAGAAGCAGTGGAAGATCAAACGGTTGTGCGGACGGGGCCACCACTCATTCGTCTATTCGGGTGAGATGCACGACAAACCGAAATGGCGGACCTGCCTGATGTGTGATTACACCGAGGCGACAGCACCGAACGGTCAGGAACATGAGTCGGTGAATCCGTTGGTGGTCAATGCGCCTCCCGGTGAGACGGTGCTTGTGGATGCTGACGGTAGGGACCGCGCTGTGGACTTCACGGTGTACGGCAAGTGGGGGTATCCGAGGATGGATGCGTTCACTGTTCGACAGATGAGCAAGGGAGCATGATGAAACTAATCGGAATGTATTTGGCTGCGATTGTCGCAGCGAACCTAACCGTCACAGCATGGGGGCCAGAATGGAGCATCGTCAACGCGTTCCTATTCATCGGCCTAGACCTGACTGCACGGGACGGCCTACACGAATCATGGGAGGGTCGTGGCTTGTGGCCCAGGATGGGCGCTCTAATCGCCACAGGTTCCCTTTTGTCATGGCTTGTCAATGCGGATGCCGGTCGGATCGCTCTTGCGTCATTCGTGGCGTTTGCAGCAGCGGGCATCGTTGACACGCTGGTCTTTCAGGCACTTAGAGATAAGCCACGCTTCGACCGGATCACCGGCTCCAACACGATGGCATCAGCGGTCGATTCGACTCTGTTCCCGGCGATAGCGTTCGGGTTCCCCCTGATGTGGGCGGTGATGGTCGGTCAGTTCGCCGCCAAGGTCGGTGGCGGCACGTTGTGGGCGATGGCACTGTTCCGCGATGAAACCACTTAAAGAACGCTGCCCTTACTGCGGGTACGTCTTCGACGACATAGACTCGCATGTTCCTTGCCCTGAGCCGCATGGCGACCTATGCCTAAACATTGGTCCGAAGCATGGGGTGGGTTGCGAGTGTGGTGACAGATGGGTGCTGGTCCGTGATGATTCTCGTTAGCAAAGCGCCGAACTCGCTGCGTGAGTATTGGGGTCACCCATCTTACGGAGCATTAGAAACCCCACGCACAGGTTCGGACCTCACCGACTACGCAGCCCAAGGCGGTCAATGGGCAGCAGACAACGACGCCTACTCGGATTGGGATGAAGAACGGTGGGTCAGAATGCTCGACCGTCTTGAAGGCGTCCCTGGCTGCATGTGGGTTTCTGCTCCTGATGTGGTTGGTAATCACACCGAGACACTCATCCGGTTCTACGACTACTGGAAGGTCATCGACTCTTACGGATACCCGATAGCACTTGTCGGACAGGACGGCATGGTCCCATCCGATGTCCCGTGGAACCTTGTGGATTGCATCTTCATTGGTGGAACAACTGAGTGGAAGATGGGCGAACAGGCATGGGATTTGGTGGACGCTGCCAAAGCGCACGACAAACTCGTCCACATGGGCAGAGTGAACTCACGGCGGCGGCTCCGATATGCGAAGGCCATCGGATGTGACTCGGTGGACGGCACCAAATACGCCCGGTTCTCCGATACATGGCTGGCGCAGGATTTGGAGTTCGCTCACCTCGACGCTCAGGGGATCATGTGATTGACTTCGATCCGACCTACACCTACGCGGAGGACCGACTGTGGGGCGCGGGAGTCAAGTTCACCGGCTGGATGATGCTCGTAGCCTTCCTATTCAGCCTCACAACAGGCGGTATAGACCCACCACAGCCCAAATATGCCCCCCAGGAGCCTGTTTCGGCGTTGGTGAAGGCACCAGTGGCAATACACACGGTTGAAATGGTGACGGGCGAACTGACGTTGCGGACGTTTTGGGCGAGAGCGCTCAGAGACAGGAGACAGGATGAGCAAGTGGTCGATACTCGGACGGAAGGGACAGAAGTTCCACAAGCGGCGACTCAACAAGCAGCAGCGCCAGTCGCAGAAAGTAGACAAGTGGCATTGGTCAGCGAGTGGAAGCCTTCCGACGAATGTGGACGAATCCACGACCCCAACGGATACATAGCCAGCGCAGCGATGCAGATGTGTCCAGCCGTCGCACGCACCCTCGACTGGTGGGACCGCCGCTACCCAGGCTCCTGGGAGCAGGGGGAACTCGCACACCTGCTGATGACCATGACCTGTGAATCTAATGCGTCGTTCTCAGCACTCAATCCGTCGTCGGGAACTTGGGGCCGGTTCCAGCACCGACCGAAATACTGGTCGAGCAGGGCGAGGCTGTGGCTAGGTGGCAACGAGGATCGAACTGAGTCCGCTGACATCATCGTTGCTGTGGCTCTAGTCAACGACCCGCGGTACGGGCAGGGCTACACGAATGCCTGGGACGGATGCCACATCGTTTCGACCGGACCACATGCGAGAGAGTTCCGAGCGGCGTTGGCTGCTGCCGGGATCGGATTGGAGGAACACGATGTCAAGTGAATGCCCTGACTGTGGAGGCAGCGGAGAAGTACCGATAGCGAACGGCCAAACCTCCAAGTGGGTTGATGGTCGCGCCGAGATTGTGACAAGCAAGCCGTGTGAGCATCCGAGTCACAACACCCCCGAATACTGGACTATCGCCGTGAACGATTACTTCCCTGCCGCATCTCGGCAACTGCCCCATGATGTTCCCCCTGGCGTGTATCGGGTGGTGCCTGTCGGTGCTGTGGATGTTCACAAATGGATCGACGCTACGAACGAGGTCGTCGTCAGTGGAGAAATCTGCAAGTGCGGCGCGGTGAGGGCTGCGGAGGGAGAACAATGAGCGACACGCGATGGGTATGTCGAGAAGGGTCCGACCTGAAACCTGTTTACTGTGACGATATGACTGGCGACTACGGATGTGGACAGTATGTGATGCGTCCTGTTGGGCGGTCGTTGGCTGATGATCCGCAAGCCGTCGGACGAGCGGCGGAAGTGTTGGACAAGTTCTTGGACGACTTCATGGACAGCGACCAACTTGGAACGGCGCTCACTCCCTGGGCCGAACGGGTGTTGAGGGCTGCGGAGGGAGAACAACAATGAAGCCGCACCCGAGAGGCGTCAGTCCGACCGTTGCTGACTTCCATTCGTTAGAGGAAGGAATGCTCAACGACTGCCCTCACTGTCGAGCGATGTTCCCGAAACCCGACAAGGCCAAGCGTCTGTTCCCGTTGCGATTGGGACGGGCTGCGGAGGGAGAACAATGACTGAGAAAGAACTCCAAACCGCCGTCATCGACGCCTGCAAACTATTCGGATGGGCTCACTATCACACCTTCAACTCACGCCGATCCGTCGCCGGGTTTCCTGATTTGGTTCTCGTTCGGGACCGCATCATCTTCGTTGAACTCAAATCAGAGAACGGACGACTGACATTGGAACAGCAAGCTTGGGGTGACGCGATCCGTGACGCTGGTGGGAACTGGCTGCTGATACGGCCATCCGATTTGGACAACCTGATCGAGATACTCCGATGACACCCTTGCGAAACAAGGTAGCACAGCGGCGTGGAAGCCAGGATTCGATATGACACGAACCGAACTCCGTTCTGAGGTCTTCACCAGAGCGATGGGCGTTTGCGAATGGCCTCAATGTGTCGTCAACGCCAAAGAACTAGCGCACATCCACTCAGTAGGCATGGGTGGCAGGAAGTCAGCGGACACAGCGGACAACTGCTTCGCTGCCTGCTCAGACCACGCTCGTATCAGTGACGGGGAGTACGGAGCAGGAGGCAAGACCCAGTACCGGGACGCTCATCTGCTGCTGATCGGGCCTGGGTTCTTGGAGATTCCTGCTGACCGGATAGGGTATGAGAGAGCAGAGGCATTGAAGACTCTGATAGGAGAGACATGACTGAGCAACTGACATTCCCCGATCCCGGCGAGAACATCGGAGGCGGCGCGAGAGCCACCGACCCTCAGACATCGGTTGACGCATCGAAACTCAACGGAGTTAGGAACGGCACCACACGGGTGGAGATAGGGTGGGAGTTCTATCACAGCCCGTCAGGACTCACAGCAGAGGAAGCGCTTCACAACACGGGGCGCACCCGAGGTTGGCAGCGAGTCTCTGACCTCAAGGTGTGGGGATTCTTAGAGACAACAGGCGAGACAAGACCTGGCGTGACCGGCGCACAAATGGAAGTCCTGCGAATGACTGACGAGGGTCGGGCAGCGTGGAGGAATCGGTTCAGTGCGTAAGCGTGACCTTCTGTTTGAGGCAGTCATCCGAGTAGCAGGATGGGAACAGAAACAACTCACCGAATCCGCTAGAGGATCAGTGAACAAGGCTGTCCGTGAGATACGAGAGATAGGTGGCACACCCGAAGAAGCCATCGAGAAAGGCCGCAGGTATTGGCAGCGGTATCCGCAGGCGAAACCTCGTCGTCCTTCACCTGCGACTCTTGCGAGACATTGGCCTGCGTTGACTGATGAGTCACCGTTCGCTGAGAAACCAACCGAAGCACCGTGTGTGCATCTGTATCAGGAGATTGAACCTGACGGTGACCGTGGTAGGTACTGCGTGCGGTGTCGGGAGTGGTCAGGTGTGGTGCAGTTACGGCTAATAGAAGGAGACACGGGATGAAATGCAAACTCAACATCAACACTGTGTTCGACCAGCGTGTTGATGTCATGTCGGACATGACCAACAACCACTACGCCTGGTGCGCCTGCGGATACTGGCGGAATCGTGCGGTCAACGACGGGTTCGATGCGCTGGTGGATGACTGGGAAGAACACAAATCTGGGTGGGGCCGCGTTGATGTGTGAGTGGCAAGAAGACCTCCGAACGGTGACCATCAGCCAAACCCATGTCGTAGACGGGTGTCTCGCCGACGAGTTGGAACTACTCAACTCCTACGGCGTGCGCACTATCAACTCATGCTGCGGCCACGGCACCGAAGAGGGGTACTTCAACATCCATCAGAACGACAGCCTGTCCCGTGGCATCGCCGAAGGACTCGGCTACGAGATACGAGTCAAGGAAGATAACGGAGCGGTGTACCTCATGCAGCAAGGCATCGAATGGGGGCAGTTGGCGCGCACCCCACCAGAGCGACGACCGAAGGCACCGCCAGCATGATCGGTCATCTACCTGCATGGCGAGAAGACGGAGCCTGCTGGGGCTCAAACTCCGATGTGTTCTTCCCCGAGAAAGGCGGCGACGCGTCCGAAGCGAGAGCAATCTGCGAACGATGCGATGTGATAAACGAATGCCGTGACTTCGCTGTTGAAGGACATGAGGACAAAGGCGTGTGGGGTAACACCACTGAACGGCAACGACGAGCGATCCGTAAAGAGAGACGAGAGTCGTATGCGTGAACGATGCGAAGCCTGCTTCCAGATCGTTCCGGCAACAGTGGCAGCGAGAGCAGCGGAACTACTCGACATGGCTTACCCCGATTGGACACCCTCCAATCACCTACTCCACCGAATCGAAGAAATCAGTGGAGAAGAAGTTAGACCTGACACGCTGCGCGCATGGTTGGCACGCGAGATGCGGTTTGGGAGAGTTGAGGCGAAACGTCTACCCAACACCAACGGACGCAAGGCGTACCGACTCGCATGACATACAACAGCGCCCCCGCTTCTTACACGGAGACGCTGAACACCAATCCCGGTTGGGATGGTTGGTTTATGGAATGGTCAACGCCCAGCGATGTCGCTGAGGAACCCGGCACCGGCACCGATGCTTAGACCTGTGAACAGCTTGTCCACCCACAACTCTGGCTGAACTCCTGCGGCTCCGAGCAGATCGTTGAACGCTGCGAGTCCGAACCCGAAAGCGATTACCACTCCGACTGCGTAGGACACGACTGCCACGGCTACACCGTGAAGGTTGAACTGGTCCTTGATTCGTTCGGTGAACTTCGTGCAGAACACCGCTGCTATTCCTGCTGCTGCGAGCATGTTTCCTCCTATGCGGGTGGCGCGTAAACTTGGACCACCGCGTGTGGTAGATCGTTACCTGTTCTGGCTGCATCCTTGCACATCGCCTCAAACGCTGCCGCTGTCTGCGGCCCCCAAATCCCATCAATGGAACCTGGGTTGTAACCGGCTGCGGTCAACGCCTGCTGCATGTCCTTGACCATCTGCATGTCCTGTTCACCTCCCCCCCAATATCCCTTCGTTGCTCCGGTGTAAATCAACTCAGTGTCGAGGTTCATGTGCTTATAGGCAGGCTGGTACGGCGCATCAACGACCGCCTCACAATGGTCATGCAGTCCTGCTGACGCTCCGCTCGTACCCGAGGTGCCAAGCAACTGGCCTCTCACTACCTGCTGACCTTCACGGACCTTGAATGATTTGGTCTGCCACTTCTTATCAGGACTCATGTGGAGATGCCGGGTGTAAACCCTGCGGACCTCGCCACGGAACCGTTCACCGACATCAATCAGCGTGTCACCATGATTCAACGTCACGGCGTGACCGGCACCGTTGTTCTGCCAGCGTGCGTACCGGACCAGTCCGTCATGTGGGGCTCGTAGGTCGCCTCTCGCGTGGACAGCGAAGTCGGTGCCGTTGTGTTCCCGAGCGTTGCGAGCAGGGTCATACTTAGCGGAGGAAGGTTGACGGCCCGAACCACAGTGACCTGCGTACCAGATGGTCCCAGTCCAGAACTCGACATGTTCGTGGATGGTCAGGAACTCAGAGAGTTTCTTCACTTCACCCTTTCAGAATGCTGGTGATGAGGGCGACTAATCCCCCGCCGCCTAAACCTGCTCCAAATGCGGCCCCTCCTGCCGACCACTTGAGCCGGTCCAACCGGCCTTCTAACCCCTCTACTTTGGATTCGGTTTCCTTCACTCGGGTGATAAGACCTTCGGACGCTCCGAGTCCGTTGCCGGTCAGGGCAGTTTTGATTTCGGTGATGTCCTTATGAATGTCACCGAGGCGGGAATCAATGGTGTCGCTCACAACAGATTCCAGAAGGTTCTCAAGTTTGGCGTGGTCGATTCTGCCGTTGTCGTCATACACCGAAGGGTCGGACATCAGTATCTCCCCGGTGTGACAGTCTTCACGCGAAACTGTGCGCTCATACCAGATTGTCTTTGACGAGAATCTTGGTGATCGCTGTCTTGGTGATCGGCGAAGCACCTTCGGTGACTAAGCCTTGAATCTTCCACTCACCGGACTCATCCAAATCTGATGATGCGGTAGTGGTGTACTGCATTTTGCCGTCCGTGCCGTCCGTTGTGAGAGCAGCAGTGAATGTCTTAGCTGATGCGATCTTAGGTTCAGCGTAGATGGAGAGCGCTGTCTGACCTGAGATGTCACGGACACTGATCGTTCCGTCTTCGGCCTTCTTTTTCACCGTCAATTCGATGATGTGTCCGACCGCGCCGAGTTGTACTTCTTGCATCATTCCAAGGTTACCTCAACGTAGGTCGTGTCGTTTGCATAGACAGTCAGGTAGGTGGTGGTCGAGTTGAGGACTTCCAGGTAGGAGGTGGTGTCGGCGAACACGATGAGTTGAGCGGTCGGTAGCGGAGCCCCGATATGCGTCGGAGTGTCCATTGTGACCACAGCGACGATGGTGGCCGGTGTGATCGTGTTGGTTGATAGGACAGTCGGGGCGTCCATCGTGACTGTCGCGACGATCGTGGTGGCGGTGATTGTCCATCCGTATGTGAGGGTCGGGGCGTCCATGCTGACGGTGGCGACGATGGTGGCGGGGTTGGTGCTGATCCCCACTGTCGGCGCGGGCATTGTGACGGTGGCGACGATGGTTGCGGGCGTGGCGGTGTCGTCAACGGTTGCGACTTGGTCGATCAGGTTGGTGTGGAGGGTCGCGACTTCGCCGTCGGTGAGCGCCTGCGGAATAATCGCATACGCCCATATCTCACCGTGGAAATCGTTGGATGCATCCGGTTCGGTGCCGATCCTCACATCGTTAGCGTTAGCCAACGTCGCGGTAGTCGAATCGGTTGTGGCCGAACCTGACATGGTGCCGTCAATGGCTATTTCAATGTCGTCGTCGCCTGTGTTGCGGACACCGATAAGGGTGTGAGAGTTGCCGTCTGTTAGCGCCCCGGTCTGGTCGTTGGGACCGTTGGTGCCGTCACCGATTCCGAACTGCCCGATGCCTGTCGTATCAACATGCAGCCCCCAACCCGCTTCGGTGGTGTTGCCGTTCCGTTTCGATATGAGAGTGTCGTCTGTGCCTGGGGTCACATCGAGGGTGCTGAACGCGACACCGATTGTGAAGTCGTCGGTGGTGCCGAAATCCAGTGCGGCGTTGTCTGACAGTGTGATGTGATCGTCGTTGTTGTCGAAGAAGAAATGGGCGCGCCAAACAAGTCTCGCCCATTCCGTACCCGCCGCGCCGACAGCCTGCGCGAGAGTCCAAACATTCGACTGATTATCGGTGTGGGTGCCAGCATCAATGTCGGTTGAGTCGTAGTCGCTGGCCTTCCAGTCAACTACAAGCGTCCCGGCGATACCGTCGTAGACCAGCACCTCGTAGAAATCACCGTCCGATTTAGCGGTGCCGCCGTTGTTGTACGACCCAATATCCAGGGACACGGTGTTGTTCGTGGTGGTGGTTTTACCAAACCCCGAAGCGGTCCCATTTTGTGTCCATGATCCTGTTGCAAGGTCATCGTCGGGATCGTCCAGCGTGTAAAAACGGAGCATCGTAGCCGACGAGTCGTAGGTCATCCGAATGCCCTGCGTTGTTCCGTTGGAGAAACCCAAAGCACCGCCAGATGAGGTCGGGAAGGCTCCGCTGCCGTCACCGATAGCGCCCCGCATTCCACCTGCTACAACTTGGAATCCCCACCCGTCATGGCTGCTCGCATACTTGGCGACTATCGTGTTCGTAGTGGCAGGAGTCCAGTCATCCAACGCGACCCTCACCCGAATGTCAATATCACCGTTATCCGTAATATCAAACTTCGTAGCGTCAGGGGTCGTAAGCGTGTTGCTGGCAACATTGACCATTCGGGCGAACTGGCCGTTAGTCGCATCAGGCTTATAGAACGCAGCACCCGATATGGTGCCGTCATGTGTGGCCCCACCTGTACCCTCATTCAGCCAATCACCCGAACCGGAATACGAATCAGCGAACGCGTAGGCTACGGCATCGTTGATACCGGCCATAGGATCACCCCCCTACGGCGTTAGGTCATTCGTGAGGATACCGTTGGCGTGCCAAGTGATCGTCAGGGTTCCCGACACAGTGGTCACCGCAGTAACGAAATCCACGACCAGCAGTTCCTCATCAGCAACCGCATCACAATACAAGCGGCCAGCCATCGCAGAAGTAACAGTCGAAGATGCCTGCGAAACGTCAGTCGCATCGAACTTCGTCGTACCTGATGAGGTGGTGAGTTCCGTACCGACCAGCGTGTAACCGCCAGCCGCCCATGAACCACCGGAAGTTTCGTTCGTGTTATTCCAAGTCTCATCCGTGTCGAAGTTCGGTGTATGCGAATCAGTTACGAGAGCGAGCTTGTTCGTCTCGACCTCATACGAAATCGCGGCAGCGTTCGTCAGCATCTTCTCGTATGAGATGAAGTGAATGCCAGAAGCGGTAATAGCCATCAGATGCTCCGGTTCGCGATGATGTTGGCACGCATCTCGTTGAGGACAGTCTGAGGGTCGTCAGGGTCGCCGCGGGCAGCGAACAGTTCAGCCAGCAGCACTAGAGCGCGTGCCGTGTTGCCGCCTTGATCTTCGGGGAGGAACGCTTCGGCGTCGTTGCCACCGAACCTCGCAGGGTCGGCAGGTTCCGCAGGACGGTTCTCACGCCACACCTTGCGCGCTGCCTGCAACTGAGCGGCCTGCGCTTTCTTAGCGTGGTAGTTCTCCGACGACGGATCAGCAACGAAGGTTTCTTTAGCAGCAACGAAGTCAGCGGTGATGTCATCCAGCGCCTTCTTCATCGCTGTCTGGTCAGCGTTCATCTGAAATCCCTTACGCGGATTGTCTCAGGACGCACAATAGCATCCAACTGACCACTCTCATGTTCTACTTGAACGTTGGGGCCAGGAGTCCACAGCCCGCGGGAGTCCTTCAATGCTTGTGTGCCTGCTCTCGGCTTGCTCACCGTGCCATGAACGGAACACTCACCGTGGTCATCGGCGCGGACCATTCCTGCGAGCGGGCCTTCGGTTGGGGCTCTCGGGTGGCCGGGACAGTGGATGAAGGTGATGCGTTTCACAATTTCACAATGTAGTTGAGGGCGACATACGGAGGATTGTTGCTGCCGGTTGCGCCTGTGCCACCCGATGATGCGTTGCCGCCAGTCGTACCCGACACTGAACCGCTGTGAGTATGTGAACTAGATGCCCTTAGCGACAGGCCCGTGTCAACAGAGCCAGTAGACGACGGGCCTCCGGTGGTAAACGAATCAGAGAATGAGTGACTGTGGGAGTGAGAGTGTGACGGACCCGTATGCGTATGGTCGAACGAACCGCCCGTAGCACCGAGCGCCAACGTCCCTGACTTGCCGATCACGAAGTTGTCGCGCAGGTCGGGAACGACGAAATCATTCGATCCAGTACCACCGAACGTCGTGCCGATCACAGCAAACAGTGGGGCGTAAGTGCTGTCAGCGTCCGAGTCGTAGGTCGTGCCGTCGCACAGCACCCAACCACTCGGAGCAGCAGCCCCGCCATACATCGAGATACCGCCAGTCGGAGGCGCAGTAGCACCGTAGAAGACCTGTGCTTGGAACGCTCCTGCCTTGCCGTCATAGGCAACACCGACAGTCGCAGCAGCATCAGCACCCGTGGACAGGTCAGGTGGAATAGCACCATCCCAGTTGTCCGACCAGAACTTCTGCAAGTTCGGCATGTCATGTCCACCCATATCCACATCACCACGCATCGGCACCCCACCGATCAACGGGTAATAGCCTTCCAAGTCACCCGAAGTAGCGAACCGTGCCTTCTGGGTGGGACCGGCCTGGCCGTCAAGCAGAGCAGGAAAGGCGTCACTCACGCGAGTTCCGTTTCCCAAATGCGGATAGTGGCGAGACGCTGATCCTGATGACCACCCATCAACTCCACCATCACATCGGACACCCGAGGTGCCTCATGCTCCGCGACAGCGAACGGGTCCGTCCACTCACAGATACCACCCGCATACTCCGATGCTGCTCTCAACTCAGCCAGCAGAGCAGTACCCGACGCTCCCTTACCGCGGGGGTCGGAACCCAGATCGACATCAATCTCCACACCCCTACGCTTCTGAGCGCTGATAGCCTCACAGAAAATCTCACGGACCTTCGGACTCACCGCGCTCGATGTGGTGAGAGGGATCAACTCAATCTCAAAGTCGTAGCCGGTGGTCTGTTCCTCCACGTTGCCTGACTGCGAGACAGTCCAAGTGAACGTCGTCACCCCATCATCCTCATGCGTGCCAGGAACCGCAGTGAACGTCTTGCCGTCAGCGGACACCTTGCATGTCATCGAAGTCAGAGCAGCGAGACCGTCTGTGACCGCGGTGACACGCAGCAGAGTCTTCTTGATGCCAGGCAGATCGAAGTCGAACCGACCGGACTTCCACGACGCTGACGATGAGGTGGAGTACAGCGTCGTATCGAACCGTTCCACCGCTGCCGAACCGTCAGTGTTAGCGACGAAGATGTCCTTACCGAATGTCATCGCATCAGTCACACCAGTAGAAGTAGCAGCGGACTGAGCGACCTGGAACAACGCACCAGCCGAAAGGTCATACGCCATCAACGACAGGCCGTACCAGAAGATCAGGTCATCACCGATCACACCCGCAATCACCACAGGCTGTGACGCTGTGGTCGTGTCAGCCAGCCGTACTTCGCCCGTGGAGCCCCACTGACCGCCACGCTGGTAGTAGATGTGAGCGGTGCCTTTCTCGCCGTGAGCCGCCGCGTAGCGGTAACCGACGAATAGGAACCCGTGAGCGAAATGAATCGAGTACGGGAAAGCGAACTCGACGGGCAGTTTGCCTGACGCGAAGTCGGTGTCGTTCTTCGCGTTGTACTCCTGAATGATTGTGGTGCCGTCCTCCTGCGGAATCAGCCACGCCACCCCAACATCAGTGACACACATGCGCCGGTAGATGTTGCCTGCACCAGTCATGTAATCATTGACGATCCCACCAGGCTGCGACAGGACAGTCCGCTTGTCTATCTGCTCTGCGGCCCAATTCCCCGAAGAGTCTGCTGACCCGGCGACGGCTGCTCCGCCTTTCGTAGCTGAGAGGGTGGCGGTGGTGGTGGAAGGCACAGAGACAACCCAATATCGGGTGTCAACCGCATACTCATCAGCGCCGCCGCCATCGGTGGTGAAGTTGAGTGCGTCATCCACGCTGAGTCCGTGTGCTGTGCTGGATGTCCACAGGTCTTCACTAGCGCCTCCCGTAAAGTCGAATGTCCAATCATCACCGATAGCCGGTGTCGTCAACGAGTACAGATCAGCGCCGTCGAGGTAGTAGATGACACCTTGGGAGTACCGAATCTCAGCGTTGTAAGTCGGAGCGTCAGAAGCGGTAGCCGAATACACCTCAAGGTTGTCCGCTGCCCGAACACGGCGGATACTCTTGTCGTCGTATGCGATGAGCAGCCCGAGCCCGTCACCCTCATCGGTCATTGAGGTAGCCGTCTGCGTGGTAGCGCCAGTGGTGCGGCCAGTCTGATCGAAGTCGTCGGTAGCCAACTGCCATTCATGGGCGGTGCCGTCATCGACAGCCCACAACGATGAGAGCGCACGACCGAACTTGATGCCTTCGGAGAAATCAGCGGCACCGTCATGTTGCGCTGTTTCCTTGAACGCACCCAACTCAAGACGGTCACCTTCGCGGTCAGGTTTCACATTCGCTGACTGGCGGTAACCACCGGACTCCCACAAGCCTTTCAACTCACCCAAGTCCCAACGGTTCTGCGACCAGCGGCGAATGTAAACATCGCCGGTCTGATCCTCTGGTGACGCACCACTGATGTAGTTGCGTTCCGGTAGCAGCATCCTGCTGATAGGCCGGTACGGGTTCTCGGTTTGTGCGAGGCGTATCCGTGCTACCCGTGTGGTGAGGTCGGAACCGTAAGTGAGTTTGCCTTCACTCATTAGTACCAGGCGTCTGAGTGGCTGCTTCTGCCTCGGTAATCCCCACTAACGGTGGGTCCGAATTGGAAATGCTTGAGCGGGGTCAGTTCCTTCAACAGTCTTGTGCGGGTCTGATCCATCATCCGGTTGAACTCGCCACGGAACCATGAGGCGTCCGCATACGAGATAGTCGATTCGGATGCTGGTCTACCGCGGGTAGCGGTCCCACCGATGAGACGAGCAATAGCGCCATACGGCACCATGCCAGCCAACTCAGCAGGCAGCGAAGCCACATCGGACGATGAAGGTCTGGTGCGAGCGACGTAGTAGAGCGTGTCTGCGGTGGAGACGACTCGTCGGACAATCACCGAACGGGTAGTCGATTCACTAGCGGTGTCCTGATTGGTCAGCAGGTCGTAGTCACCGTCGTTGAACTCGCGGTAATCCCAGACCACTTTCTCCATCTTCCATGTACCGACCGAATCCGCTGACCCCTCAAGAACGGTGGTCGATTCAGTGGCGGACAGTTGGACTGTGGTGCTGTTAGGGATCACAGCGACGTAGTAGACGATGCCTGCGGCGTACTCGTCTGCGCCTGTGCCGGCCTCATAGAATCGCACCGTGTCACCGACACTCAGGTCGGAGGTATCAGCGATAGTCCACTCGTCCTCAACTGCGGAACCTGTGAAGATGAAGGTCGCTGTACTCAGGTCGGTGGATGAGGTGTCGCGCTGCTTCATCCGTTCAATCTTGAAATCTGAGGCGTTCACCGGGTAACGGTCACGACCGACCGAATACTCAATCGTCCGTGGGGTGCGATACCAGATGCCGTTCTGCATATCCAGATTGATGGTCTCGTTGATCGCCTTCTGAATCTCCACATGCGTATGCGACGGGTTCTTCCACCACACTGTTCCCTTCGCATGAGAAGCCGCAGCAGTTGACCTACGAACACCACGCTCCACCCGAACATCAGATTCAGGTTCGTCGTGATCCTCAAAGAAGCGGACAATCTCGCCTGCGGTGCCTGTCCCATCAACAGCTTCGGCGTAGTCGCCGCGTTCCCACATTGATGAACCGGCCTGCTCAAACTGGAATGAGGTATCCGAGTTCGATCCGACCGCGGACGCCAGCATGTCGGCAGCCGGTCGTTCCAACCTCGCTTGTCCGAACAGTTGGTCTAGGACATCAAGTGTCAGTGAGGCGAGAGTTGCCATCAGGGGAGATGAATCGCGTTCACCGAGTACGTCATGCTCTCAGCATCAGCGACAGCCATACGGAACCGCCAAGTCGGTGGCAACCAATCGTCGGCAATCGCATTGGCTGATGCGACCGCACCTGGGTACACACTCAACTTCGTGACCGCTACTGCGGCCATCGCTGGGCCTTCAAGGATCGTGTACCAGTCGTCACCGAGAGTCGAATAACCCTCAATCCAACCAGTGATCGACGCCGTTGACGGATCAACCGTGATGTCGATGATGATGTGAACGCCCCGATAACGGGTGTTGGTGAACACCGTGTTCGCTGTGGCTGTTCGGGCCGCTGATGCGAGGACTGTTTCCTCCACCGCAATCTGCGAACTGACCGTCCACAACGAGCCGTATGAATCGACCTTGAGGGACGACTCTTCACCCGATGCTGTTGGAAGCGGCGCTGCCAACACGCTTGGCGTGTCGTCAATTACCGCGAGTTTCTGAACCATCTCCTACCTCCTACCTTCGATGGTTGGTTGAAGGTTACTACGACACAGCCCAAGGAGTCGTCGCATACGGTTCGGACGGGTCCATCAACCAAATCTCAAAGTCAACAGCGATAGCCGTACCCACCGCACCCGACAAAGCGGTGAACCACAAATCTGTTCCAGCAGCATACGGACCCAACGGAATGACAGGCTTGAACGGCTCCGATCCTGACACGCCGTCAAGGTACAACTGCAACCTGCGTGGGGCGAACGGAGTCGTCGTATCGTCAGCGTCGTCTCGCTTCCAGAACATGATGTCTGCTGACTTGTTGCCGTCAACCTGCACCAAAGCCGAGGCCACATACCCGACCTGACCGGCAGGAATCGTGTACGCAGCGAACAGGCTTTGACCGAATCCGCGTGTCCCGTCATGGCTGATCTGCAACGCAGGGTCAGTGGTTCCCGTGTAGGTAACCAGAATCGTCCCGGCGTTCGACCCGAGGACTGAACCGCCATACGTTCCAGACGAAGTGACATACGCTCGATACACCCGAAGGAACGACTGAGATGTATCACCACCGACAACCGGGGTGGCACCTGTCATCGTGAACGTCTCCGTCACCGCATTCAGATTGCCGTCAAGACCTTCGACTTTGATTGTCAGCGCCCCACTCTGACCGGCAGCGTCAAGAGCGGCGTTGGCCCCCGACGACACGACCGTCAACGTCTGAGCAGTCTGCTGCCAGATGATCGTTCCAGCAGTCATCCACACATCGGCGGATACGCCTGACGCCAGCGTCGAGATACGACCGAACTTGTGGACAACTCCGGTCAGGCGAGGTGAGGCGGTGCCACGGGTCCACAAAGCGCCCGTGTCGTCCACACGCAGGTCGGTGGTGGCTGTGTCTGTGAGCCCACCATCAACGTCGGTCAGCGACGAGAGGACCGAATCAATCGTCGCTTCACTCATTAGTCCACACCACCCGATCAGCAGCAGCGACAGCGAGGCCGCGCCCGTCTAGGTCTTCCGCAGCAGCAGTAGCCTTAGCAAGTGTGGCGAACCAGGCAACATGCATCCACACCCCGCCTTCAAGATGCTGGATGTCGAATCCGTTGGGCTGTTCAACTATCCGTAGTTCCATTAGTAAACCCCGTCTAACGGTTGATGTCCGATCACATTACGGGACCGCAGGTTCTCTTCAGTGGTCTTAGCGAGCCACTTCATCAGGAACTCCCGCATATCTGAGTCCGAAACATGTCCTAATCCTGGTTGCCTACGACGCATCCATCGTACAGCGGCTTGGAAGGTTTCAGGGTCCGAAGTCCAGTTGGAGAATATCTGCTCAAACATCGCTCGATGCGTGTCCTTAGCGCCGAGCGGTTTCACATAGTCACGTTTCCAAGTGTGGCCCGCGTCGGTAGGTCCGACCGATTTGGTGGTCCCTGCCGCTGAGTCAACGTCGCGGCCTTTACGCCACGCAGCCAACTCAGCGGCATCCATCCTCTTGACTACTTCAAGTCCCATCAGTCAGCGTTGAACACAGCGGTCGTAGTCACACCCTGGTCGGGTGTCGGGTACTGCCAGTTGAACAGCGCCTCATGGATCGCCGAATGGAACTTCCCGTAAGGGTTGCCCTTCGGTGGCACCTGATGGCAGTTCCAACGAGGACACGACTGGTTAGCAACGTCCTTCCAACCACGGGCGCGCAAGCGTTCGGGTCGGGTTCCGTTGTCCATGTTCGGACCAATCGGAATCTGTTCGATGGTCACACCGTCAGGTCGCAGCATGTCAACCTTGTGAAGCGACGGGCCGTCATTGGACGCCCACTTCGTCAGATCGTCAACCGTGTCCTGAATGATTCGTTCCCGAATCTCCTGGGACCATCCCGGCTGCGCTGCGTCCTTGTCCTCAATCGTGTAGTACGGCAGGTTGCGCTTCGCTCGTTCGTCGTTGATGGTGTTCAACTCCATCTGAACGCGGTCACGCATGTCCTTCGCCAGCATCCCTGCTGCTGAATCGAAGTCCACAGCTCGCTCAACGATTTTCGGCTTCAACGCTGCGAGTTCGGCCTTGACCTCTTCCAACTCACGTTGGGTGCGTTCAAGTTCGTCATCGACAACGCCTTCAATCCCAGCCTTGATGTCATCGAGAGCAGCATCAACCTGCTCCTTATTCATCTGCGCTGAGATTTCGCCTTCCGGTACAACCTGAGTCTCACGCTTCTCCTTCACGGAGGGCGTATGAGGCTCACCTGTACGCGGATTGATCCACCCCTTCTTATTGCGGTGGGTGGTGATGGATGCCTGTGAGACATCCCACTTAGCGGCAAGGGCTTTCTGAGTGAACTCGCCCGACTCGTAGTCGGACTGAATCTCAAGCCACTGCTCTGGTGTTTTCTGAGGCAACTTCTTCCTCCTTCAAGGTGAGTACCGCCTTCTTGCTTACATGACCCTGGGAGGCCGAAGCCCCCCAGGGTGTTTTTTCAGACTGCTGGTGCAGTTGGGTAGTCGTAGAACTGCCAATACTCGAACCAGTGGACATCCAGTTCATATGACTGGGCTCCACCTTGATCCTGGTAGTGAACGATTGCTGGTGTGGCGTTCTCGTCGTCATCAATCGCAGCGGTCGCGATAGTGGCGACGGGTTCACCGTCACAGAATGCGGTCACAGTCAGGGGTCCGCCTTGGCCGTTCTCGCCTGACCAATGCACTTCGATCTGGTGAGCAACATCAATCACCGAGGTCGTCCCCGATGTCAATGTTGAACCACCAGCGAATGCCTGACTGACATCGCCATGATCCGCAGAAGCGACATGCAGTGTTAGCACGCCTCCCTGCGAGTCGATGTAGATGCCGTCAGTCGGCGCAGTGGCCGTCACCGAGCTATGGACTCCAATCGTGAAGTCGTTCGCTGCGATGACGTTTCCAGCGATACCGGGATACCTGTACCGGAAGGCAAAGCCTCCGCCACCAACCGAGTTTGCACCCGAGAAGCGAGCGGTAGCCGCCAGCATATGTACAGCGTCACCGTCACCGTCAGCCGTAGCTGCGGTGAGGCTCCGAATCCCCCCAATAGGGGGATCGTCCGCGAGGATCGTTGTCAAGTACGACAGCGTTCCAGCGTTCCCGATAGCCGTGGTTGTCCACATATTCTGACCAATCAGATTGGTCGTGATCGTGCCGTTACCGACGAAGTTCTCAACGAAGTGAACTCCCTCAGCGGGTGATGTTGGTCTTGCTGTTAGCAACGCCATCAGTCACCTACTTTGCCCGATAAGAGAATGCTTCGTAGTAGAAGCAGTCCAACTCAAGGGTGTCGGTAGCGAGCGAGTGGTGGATGATGTACGGCTCGCAGGTTTCAGCACCGTCAAGTAGCACAGTTCCATTGAACTCTGCGACCTGATGGCCGTTGAGGATCAACACAGCAGTATCGGGACCGTTGTCCGCGTTGCCGTTGTCTCCACTCCACCTGATAATGCCGTCGTATGTGGTTCCCTTGATCAACGTGGTTCCTGATGTCAGGATCGACGTTGGGCCAGAGGCAGCCACATTCACATCGCCGTTAGCGGAAGCAGCGTCGAACTCGACAACTCCTGCCACTACATCCATCCAAAGACCGACAACGGGTTCAGTTGCGGCAAGAACCGACGAGAACCCGAAACGGAAGTTGTTTCCAGCCACAGTGTTACCTGTGATGTCAGGGATGCGGAACCCGAAGCGGCATTCGCCACCGTTGGGTCCGAACGAGGTCTTATCTGCGGCCAATGACAGCACCGAGCCGTCACCTGTGCCGCCACCGGCACCAGTCATACGCAGGAAAGTCTCGCCCTTATACGTCTCGTAGGAGAGCGTTTCCGCTCCACCACCGAGAACGGCGATTTCCCAACTGCGGTTACCGACGAGTCCGTCAGTGATCGCGTCGTTGGTCATCCAGTCTTCATTGATGTGATATCCGTAATCGGATGCTGAGAAGTTTTCACTCATGTCAGCCTCCTAACGGTCACTGCGGATCAAAACGCCCGCAGCGTCTTCGATTTCGGCGACTCCATCGAATGCTGTAACGATGACCTCGGTGGAACGCTTGGAGCCGTCCCGGTCGAGTTCAGTCCGCGAGCGATACTTCACGCCCCACGCAATAGCGCGGTTAGTGGCGAGAAGCATTCCTGCGGAGTCAGCACCAGCGGTGGTCGTTGGGACAGCAGTCGAGTGATACCACTCGGCTCCCCAAATGTCACGCTGGAACCCGCTATCAGCAAACGCGAAGTCCTGCATTTCTTCACGCGCCCCCTTACCCGTGCTTGCAGCAGGGGTGAAGGAAGAACCGACCGACTGAACGTAGTCAGACCACTGCTCTGTGTAGAGCAAACCGCGCATAGTTCCCTTTTGGCGGTTGTTCTTGAGCGTCGTCATCGCGGAGATGACATTCGCTTCGGTCAGGTTCACCGTTGTGGTTCCGACGATGTTGCTGAACCCGGTGGCAAGAGCGGCAACATTAGCCATCTCTTCCTCAGCCAGAGCGTCAGCAGCGTTCGATGCGAAGTCCATCAACGATGCGAGCGAGGAAAGTGTAAGCACATCCGTGGGCTCAACCATGAGTCCTCGTTCGGCAGCGGTCACCGTCACCTTGGTGGAAGCCACAGGGGTTGCCTGCAAGTCCGCACCTTCGGCGATAGCGCCCGAACTAAGCCGCGGCCAGAACCCAATGTCATGGGCCTTTGACGGCTTACCGGCCAGGTCGATCCGCCGTGTTAGCTGATCGACATGGTTGAGGTCATAGAGAGCTTCAAGGATTTGCTCGTTGGCTATCAACGCGGTGAGCGTAAAGCCATCGGTCATCGTGGTGTACGTTGTTTCGTTTGCCACGAATCCTCCTTACTCGTTTGGTTAGATCAAACTGAGTCGAGGGTCGCCTGAGCAGAAGCGTTCGCGTCGGACGGGTAGAACATTCCGTTCGCTACCGCCACTCTGAAAGCCTGTTCGCCTTGGTCTGTTCGGAAAGCCATCGCTTCTTTCCCGTTCATGGGGAACGGTCCAGATTCGATTTCTCCACCGGCTGCACCTGGCTGCGGTCCTGAGCCTTCGGTCCCTGCCATCGGCGGGGGCGGTTGCTGGATCACGGTCGGGGGCTGCAAACTCGACATTTCGGCCACAAGAGCGGCGACTGCTTCGGGTACGTTCTCCGTACCTACGGGTATACGTCGGGCGGCGTTCTTGGCTGCTTCGTAGGGATTGGCGGGTTTCGCTGCCTCGTCCAGACCGTTGAAGTATTCGTAGACAGAATCTACGAGTGCTGTTTGGGCCAGGGCTTCGGTTGCTTCTGCCACCTGCGCCTTCGCTGCTGCCGTTTCTGCCTTCTGCCGTTCGTAAGCCTCCGGTGGTATCACCTGCGGTGATGCCGTCTCAGTCGTCTCGGTCTCATTGGTGGTCACGCTGAATCCCCATTTCGTGTGTCGCTTCACCGCTCAGGGTCAAGAGCGGCTGTATCAGTTTGCAGCCCTGTGTCGAACGCGGCAGACGGGCGGTTTCTGACGCTCAGGAGGGAGTATACACGAACCCTAAAGGTGAGGTGGAGGTTTATAGTCCCGAGGTGGAGAGGATACGCAGTCGGCCCTTCTCAGTCTGCTGCGCTGATGTAGCGAAACCTGACTGCTCCACGTTGCGACGACGGTTGAACTTCATCAACTTCTCAGCCACAGCACCGGACTCGTCGCCGTCAACCATCGCTTTGATGAGGTCATCACGGCTCAAACCTTCACGTTCAGCGTCAAGTTCAAGGCGGTTACGGAAGATATTCTGAGCGGTCTCTTGTGCGATTTGACCGACTTTGTTGGCATCGAGGGTCTCAAACGACTCGCCTGTACCCAAAGCCTCAGCCAGAGCCGGTGACAGGATCACACCCTGACCGGAGAACGCTTGGGCTCGTATGGCGTCGTTGATGAGTTCCTGTGTAGCGAACGGTGTCCGGTCTGTCTCGCCGTCCAAGATGAGGTCAAGCAGGTTGTTGTCGTCTATCACAAGGTCTGAGCCTTGGAACTTCAACAGGTTGTTGATCTGCTCCGCGGTTCCCGGCATCTGCCTAACGACTGCTTCGCCGATGAAAACGTCTTCGACTTCCTCGGGGTCCCAACCGTCAGCGAGAATCTGACCGATAGTGTTGTCGGATACGTCTGCTTCGATACCACGGTAAGCCCGTGACGATTCACGCACCTGATCGCGGGCTGTCTGATACCAGTCCAACGATTCGGTGAGCGAAGCGCCCGGTGTGTGAACACCACGAACCTGTGAGAAGAACGGGTGGTGGGTCTTGAAAGCGTCAGTCTCAGCTACCAGTCCGAGGGTGCGGCCAGCGGAGAACCCTTCGTTCGCTGATTGCAGCAGGGTGGTCATCACTTCTTTGTCGTTGCGCTGCCAGTCCGGTAGGTCTTCCTTGCCGAACACTCTAAGTTGTCGGTCTACATCCTGTTGGTACGATTCTTCGATGTTGAAGCGTTCGTCAATCAACCCAACGTCTATGCCTTCACGGGCGTTGAACTCTGACTCTGAGATGGTTACGGTCGCAGGCCAATCCTGTGTGCCGAGGCCGTCCAAGTCCTCCTGGTCGCCGATGTCGTGGCGGATCGGAACCCCGTAGACCATGAACTCTGCGTAGTAATGCGGTCCACCAGCCTCATCTACCCTGACGAGGGTGCTGTTCTCAAGGTTGATTTTGATGGCTGCTGGACCTGCACGCCCCCTACCGCCACCACCTCTTGAACCTCCACCACCGCCGCCGCCGAAATCTATGCGACGAGCAGCACCGCCCTCGATACCTTCGGGTGGCTCAAAGTTCTCATCGTGAGGCACCCCGACACCGCGGGCGTCGTTGAAGCGTGACGGATCGGTTAGTGGGGTATTGCCTGGTCCCAAATCCAGAAGGTCTTGAGTGTTCGTGGGGCTGGTGCCGCCGCCTGATTCGTTTGGCATCATTTACCTCTTTTGCAGCGGTCCGAGCTGCGCTATCGAATTAGCGAACCTGCGAGAGAATCTTCCCTGCCCGAGCATTTCAACGTCACGGGAGTTTTCCACTGACTGTTGGAACGACGCCGGGGCTGCACCTGAACTCATGCCTCTGATGGATTGGGCTCGTTCGTCTTCCACCCGCAGGCCGAACGATGAGGTGTCGAACCGTCGTTGCCATTCCAGTTCGGTGAACCCTGGTTCCATCCGACCGTACATGACCCCGTATTTCTGTGATTGGCGCATCTCGGCCATGAGAAAGGCTTCGTAGGATTGCTGCACGCCTGACGCTCTGTAAATCTGATTCGCTGATGCGATGTACTTGTCAACGACACCGCCTGGGGCGTTCTCCCATAGAACCTTCCCCCACAGGCTGTTGGCCCCGTCACGCAGTGCGGTCTTGTCGAAGGTCAGCGATCCTCTCCCGCTACCGGGTTTCTCGTCCTGCTGGAAGGTGGCGGCGCGTTCGTGTTCCTGCTGTGAGATTTGGGGGATGCGGTTTTGAGCAAGGTTGAGAAGTCCGCGACCGACAAGACCGCGGAACCGTTCATCAACATCACCTTCAAGCCCTTTAAACGCGTCAGCCGTGATGGACCCCGTGCGTTCCTTGCCTGTTGAGGTCGCTGTGCTTGGGTCGGGTCCTATCCTTTGACCCTCAACCTCCCCACCATCAAACCCTTCAAGGTTGTCAATGTCTATGTCGTCCCAGAATGCGCTGATAGCCGCCTGAGACACCCCTGTACGTTGTAGAAGGTTTGGGGTGACGCTCTTAGCAATAGACCGCAAGGGATTAGTGCTGACCTGCGGTGAGGGCATGTCGGGGAAGTTCTCGTAGATGCTGCCGTTCATCTCATACACGGCAGGCAGCAAATCTGCTCCGGTGACATGCCTCCCGATGCGGGTCCACATCTCAGGGTTGTCACGAACCTCAGCGAAGTGGGTCGGGAATGCGCCTTCGGTTGCTTTGAACGCATCGCCATACTCGGTGAGGATGCGGCCCATCTCGGTTTTGCCGAACGGTAGGTCGCTTGTCTCAACACCCAGGTCGTCAGCCCATACCTCTAGGAGTCGGTCACGGATCGTGTTGAATAGACCGGGATCAATGGACGACCAAGACCCCGACGATATAACAACCTCGGTCGGTTCGCCTCCAATGGGTCCAGTCAGCACCATTAGGATGTCGCTTTCAGAAAGTCGTTCACCCACGGGATGTTAGTAACTCCGTCACCGCCGAGACCGGCACCCGTCACATTCACCGATGTGAAAATCGACTCATCCCATACTGCCTTGCCATCGACGTACAAGACCATGATCCAGCGGTCGGTGCCTTCTACCTTCTGTTGGAACGTCCCGAAGGTCTCAGCATCGAACACCACGAAGTCAACAGTTGTTGCCTGGTCAAGTAGTCGCCGCAGCGCTGAGGTCTGGTCGGCGTAACTGCTGTCGCCTTGTTCGATAAGAACCTTATGTTCCTCCGCTGCGTTGACACCTAGCAAGCGGATAGGTTGAGCGTCGTCCGATGTTCGGGTGAATGAGGTCACCCCTGCGACCGCCTGGTTGAGTTGGGCGGCTAGGCGTCCCACCGGATCGTATTCGATGGCAACAGTGTCGCCGTCCAATACAACGAGGTCGCGGGCGTCAACAGTCATCCTGAACGTACCTGCCGGTTTGTTCTCCCCGACCCTGACATCTTCAAGGTTTGGTGGGGTCTTGACTTCCCATCCCGCCTCACCCCAATAGGGTGCGAGGAATCTGTTGTAGTCGAGTTGCGTCAACGGGAAGGCGGGGTTTGATGCGGCTTGGCTGAGAATCTCCCTGCCCTCAGCGCGGTGTTCTTCAGACCATTCCCTCGGGTCAGAAGTCTCATACCCGGCGTCTTCGACCCGTTCACGCAACTCGTCAAGTTGGGTGCCGAACGAGGTTCCGTTGAGTTTGCGTTCCCAGGTGGCACCACCGTATGGCTTGGTGTTGCCAAGGGCGACCCCGTGCTTTTCTTTGATGAGGGTGTGGAGTTCGGTGAACGTATATGCGCCTGGTGGAATCCCGAGCGCGTCAGCGAGGACCGAACCCGGCAGCGGGTTGTCAGGCGTGGGTGGTTCGTTGTCGATGGACCCGATTCGTGTCTTGCGGTAATCGTCTAGGTCGGCGGCGAAGGTTCTAAGGCCGGTAGCTTGGAACCACAGTTCGTTCACAAGCGAACGCTTGGCGAATCCGTCCTGGCGGAACATCGCCAGAATAATCTCATCGGGGTCGCGGTCAACGATCCACAGTTCTTGGCGTCCCTGCTCGCGGAGGTCACGCCCTGACTGTCCCGGCCTTACCACCAGACCGTCGCCGTCACGGAACTCCAACGGGGCGTCGTCGGTGACTTTGCTTCCGCTAACGCTGTTACCGACGAGCAGAGGGTATTTGACGGTCAGGTAGGACTGCATCAGGTTCCCGTTACCGAACAGCACTTCGGACAGTTCATCGGCGAGCCTCGTCGCCTCACGGCGGGTGATGCCCTCCTGACCAGTGTTGGTCAAGGCTTCCTGAGCGGCTGTTCCAATACCCTCACGGGCCGCGCGTACCTGCTCGTCGGCGCGTTGGGTGCGGGGGTCAGGCACGGTCAAGTACGTCGCCCACAGATCGGTAATGTCATCGAACTGGCGTTCGTCTATTAGCCCGAGGTCGTGAAGGCGGGCAATCATGCCGTCCGTGACCATTGGTTCGTAAAGTTCCAAATACTGACCGTCTTCACGGTCAACGTTCCAACCTGCCTTCTCCAACATGGCCCTGCCGTAATCGTGAACACCGTCCCGCGCAGCGATGCCGAACGATTCGCGAATGATTGTGGCGTTCAGTTCGGAATAGGCTTCGTCGTCGTCGTCGGCGTTGGCGAACATATTGGGATTGTCGGCTACTGCCTGGGCTCCACGAATACGAAGATCGGTGGGAAAACCGGGGGGTGCGCCGGTCATCCCCGACCATGCTTGGGTGAGTCCTGTTCCGAAGTTGGAGTCAACAAACTGAGCGCCTGCGCTGATAATTGTGTCCACTCCACGACGGAGTGACGCTACCGAATCGCCGAACTGAAAGGCTCCTGGCCCGTTTTCAAAATCAAACGGGTCGAGCGAGGACTGCCCCTCAAAGAAATCGAATGCTGGGTAGGCAGCAGAGATGGCGTCACGGGCCGCTGCACCAGCCCGCTTCCAGAACGGGTCATCTTCTTCTGCTGTGACCGGAAGGAAATGCAGCGCGTAATCGGGGATGGGAAACAGGCCCGGTTCAAACTGCATCCACATGCGGTTGTCGAACTCGGTCGGAACAAAGGTGAACCGATCAAAGATGACTTGC
>PJEL010000588.1_pt1 | contig 42361 bp, 40 predicted proteins | sample 1853271 | NCBI WGS metagenome assembly PJEL01 (sample SAMN08108733, study PRJNA415343) | Invertebrate metagenome, whole genome shotgun sequencing project. | host: Globobulimina | place: Sweden: Gullmar Fjord | collected 2015-08
AGCCATTATACGATGCACGCAAAATAAGTGGTGCCGACTACCGGAGTCGAACTGGTGACCTACTGATTACAAGTCAGTTGCTCTACCTACTGAGCTAAGTCGGCACAATTTATTCTGTTGTATTTACGCTTACGCCTAAATACCAATATGGCGGAGAGATAGGGATTTGAACCCTAGAAGGGCTATAAACCCTTGCCGGTTTTCAAGACCGGTGCTTTCGACCACTCAGCCATCTCTCCTGAGTGCGAAAGATAATAATGAATACTGATGTCGATGTAAAGCGCTATAATTCTAACTGACTAATATTTGGTCTTTTTAAGTAAAAAACGCAAATAAAAAGCTGTTTATTTGGATTTCAGTAATATTTTTAATGGTAAAACCTCGGTATGTCTCACTAATCGACGGTAAATATTCCGACTAAGAGCCAGAATCGTTCATATACTGATCTAGACGTTTGTATTCTCACTTAGTCGTTGGAACGTTTATGAAAATATTGTTACCAAGCGTGTTGTTTGTGACTACTGCTCTTGTTGGTTGCTCTTCTGATCAACCCAGCCCTCCTAAAATGTACACTGAAAGCTGCAAAGTGGTGTCTGAAGCTGAAATCGAATCCTTATTTGATCGTTGGAATAACTCGTTGCGAACAGGTAACTCCAAAAATGTTGTTGCTAACTATGCAGTGCGCTCTGTGCTTTTACCGACAGTGTCTAATAGGGCACGTTATACCGCGAATGAAAAAGAAGACTATTTCGATCACTTTCTTGAAGATCGCCCATCAGGGAGCATTGATTTACGTACCATTGAGTTGGGGTGCAATACTGCGGTAGATGCTGGTCTTTATACGTTTACCTTCGCGAAAACAGGTGCGACTGTTAGTGGACGTTACACTTATACGTATCGTTGGGATGGCACTGAATGGTTAATTACCAGCCACCATTCTTCTGCAATGCCTGAATAAACGCATCGTCGTCGTTTTATTGGACTTTAATACGGTGTTGCTCATTTTCAACGTAGAACTACTATGTCTGTAAATGAGCACCTTGAGGTAACTTGGACATATAAGGTAATGATATTAAGATCATGCTTCTTTTTTGGAATATACCCTTGTAATAGTGCTAACTCCATGATTATGCGCCATGCATCATAATGAGAAAAAAACGCCTTCATCATACGCTATTTGTTGAGTATTGTGATTTTGATTGCGAAACATTAACGCCTATTGGTGGTAAGTTTCGCAATGCATAATTTCAAAGGAGTATGATATGCAAGATGCAAATGCTAGATTCCCACACACAGCTAGAATTTTAATCCTCAGGCAGTTTTTGTGGGGGGCTGCTTTCTACGGTACCTATGTATTATTAACAAAATATTTCTTGTTTGAGCTGAACTACAGTGAAGCTGATACCATTATGATGTTGGGTGCTTTTGGTGCCGTCGGGCCAGTATTCTCGGCTGTTGGTGGTTTTGTTGCTGACCGATATATCGGTTCGTTTCGCGCTGTTTATATTGGCTATACCACTTATACGATTGGTTTCTTCTTACTTGGAATCGGTGCATCACAGCTTAATATACCGATGAGTATTTTTGCTATTGCGTTAATTGGTTATTCACGAGGGTTGTCTGCGACTTGTCCGACGGTGTTGTTCGGTAATTCATATTCAGCTACAAACCGCGAGTCTTTCCAACAGGGCTTAACGATTAACTATTCAATCAATAATCTGGGTTCTTTTTTATCGCAATATCTGTTCCCATTTCTTGTTGCGTATCTCGCCTATCAAGGTAACTTCTTTATTTCATCATTCTTGATGATGCTGACATTAGTTCTGTTTTTCACTTTTCGTAAAGAGTTGGTTGAAGCGGGTAATGATCTCGATAAACGCCCTGTAAGCATGAAAGTGTGGGCTGGCTTTATTGTGGGTTCTGCCATAATGCTACGCTTAGTGTATTGGATATTCGCGAACTTAGATGCTGGTAAATACCTGCTTTATGCGTTAGGTGTGCTGGTTATTCTGTATTTTATCTATGAAATTACTAAAGCGACTATCGCGTACAGATATAAGATGTGCTGTGTATTAATCATGATTTTCATCTTCATGGTTTTTTACTTCTATTATGGTCAAATGCTCACCTCGATGAACATTTACGCGATTAATTTAATGGGTGATCAGCTCTTAGGATTTATTCCTATTCGCCCTGAATCTAATGTGGCGTTTAATCCATTATGGTGTTTTGTGCTGGGTGGTCCGGCTATTTATATCTATGGTTGGATGGATAGGAAGGGCTATTCACCGACGATTCCAACTAAGTTTGCCGCAGCCTTTGGCTTTACCGCAATTGCGTTTGCTTTATTGGGTCTATCAACCGGTTTTGTGGGTGAAAACGGGAAAATTTCTGCAGACTGGATTTTGTGGGTGAATTTTTTCCAATCGTTTGCAGAGTTAATTGTGGGTGCCTTGGGTGCTGGTTTCATTTTTGAAATGGTGCCACGTTATCTATCAGCATTCTCGATGGGATTGCGGGCTGTTGCCTTGTCGTTAAGCGGTATTTTAGCGGCCGTGATATCAACAAAAATAGCACTACCGAAAGATCAGGTGTTAACCCAAGAAATTATAGAAAATGTTTATACTAACTATTTCTATACATTAGCAGTATTTGCATTCTTGATGGTTTTCGTCACATTGGTACTGTCTAAAGTGATAGCAAAACTTATTCGCAAAGGCGAAGAGTTAGAAAAATTAGAAGCAGAAAAAGAATTAGCAACAAGCCACTAATTATCAGTGACTCATTATTAATGCAGTAATAGTAAAACACCCTTTGTTATTATAAATAACAGAGGGTGTTCTTTTATATATATGCTGATTGCGATTAAGGCTTCATTGCTATCGTCTGTTCAGCATCAGCATCAGCATCAGCATTAGCAACGGGTAATGCAGCACTGACTGACGTCATATTAACGATATCGACCTTTAATTTATCTTTACCGAGTAATTCATCAACAATTTTTTGAGGGAATGGCCAGTAATTGAGCTGAGCATATAAGGTAATAATACCTGAAGTATCTTCTGGTATTTGAAAAGTATAATCGACGATTGAATAGCCATTCGGTTGAATGCGCGTATCAGATAATATTCGATCAACTTCCCATACATTGAGGTCAACCACATTGCCGTTGGCATCACCTAACGTAACTTTGAAATTACGTGTACCTTTTTCGGTGTGTCCATCAACAACGGCACCAGAACGATAGATTGATGGTTGAATGTCTGTCTTAACATTAAAATCAACCCATACCTCACGGCCTTCAGGGAAACCAGTAGGCAATTTATGACCGGCACCCACATTGGCCACTTTGACTTTTATGGTGACAAGCTCGCCTGGTATGAGTGAGTCAGGTAAACCAATAAACTCAATGGTTGCCGCCGATCTTAGCATGGCACGCGAAAGCTCGGCACTATCAGGGTTATTAAAGTATTGATGTAGTGTTGAATTGCCCCCAGTGAATTCATGGGAATAAATGTGTTTACGCTCTTTTCCCATAATGGCTGATTTACCTGGGTTATCGCGTTGCCCTGGCCCTGGTGTCATATGGCAATCTTGGCATTGTATGCCTTGTTCGTTATAAGCACTTTCTTGCCATTCATCGTAAGTACGTTCTATCGGTGTACTGTTGAAAGGGTGAGAAACATTATGGCAAGTCGAGCAAAATTCTGAGCGAGTATGAAGATCAGAGTATTCTGTTTTATGATAAGGCGAACTTGCATCGGTACGCGGCCCCAATTTTACATGTTTATCTTTATTTGGCGATAAAATGTACGCTGCGTTATCGCTACCCGTTATACCGGTAATGTTGTGGCAAACTTCGCAGTTTACCCCTGGCAGATCGGTGTTCGTCTCTATCATTGTGGCAGAAGCATTCATGCTCGTCATGCCTATTGGGCTGTGGCAAGCAATACAAAAATTATCTACTTGACCATCAGTGGCTTTACTCGCGCGTAGAAATAGCGCTTGATAAATAGGATCGTCCCACGAGTAGGCCATGGCTGACTTTTCCCACTGCTGGTATATTTCACTGTGGCATCCTTTACAGACTTCAGGGTTTTCAAACATATCTGGTGTTAGTTGACGACCATCGGTGGTAGCACGTGATGGATAAAAAGGGCTGCTTTTCGCTATTTGTTCTTCTGTTATTGGCTTATGCGGATTTTGCCATTTATATAGGCCGTCTTGTGCATGAATGTGAAATGATGATAGTAATACTATAAATATAAAAAAAGATCGGATGAAATTGAATAGGGGAAATAACCATAAAACCTGATGTTGAATTGGTTTGAATTCGTTTTTAATTAAAAAGTATCGAGCACTTCTAATATCCATAGGTTTACCCATTAAAAAATGATGAATACATTGCTGCCTAGCTAAGCTGTCACCTATTGAGTTTAGATGTGATAAATGGAATCGATTTCACAAAAATAAGATTATTAACATACTCTTTGTGTGGTCAATTAAATGTGAAAAAATTCATATAATTGTGACTACTTTTTTTGATATTCCCGTAGAATACGCAGGGTGTTTTAGCCATCGTTATCAACGCGTTTCTTTGTTTATGATGGTAAAGGTGTCGTAATTATGAATACAAATCTAAGGGGATAGATATGAAGCAATTTTTTTTAGGCAGTGTTGTTGCCGCCTCACTACTAATGCTATCTGGTTGTGGCGATGAGTTACAGCTCACTGCTGCACAGGTTAAAAATGTGGATAAAATGTCGGTTGCTTCTGATCAAACGACACTAGATGTATATTGCCCGACAGGAATTTGTATTTTTGACTTGTCATCGAATATTGAAACGAACGTTGTTGTTACCATGCATTATAACGATGACAAGACATTCAGCAAGATTGAAGGCGTGAGCGTGACGGGTAGAATGGGCTCAACAGTAAAAGTATTAGGTGAAAACAGCTTCAGCATGGATCTGGCTGCTGATAACGAGGTATCAAAAATTCAAGTTGTCGACTTTTATCGTTAATCGTTTATTTGTTATTTATTCTTTGCTTTCGTTTATGTCGATTAGATGCACCCGCCGTCGGTTTCATTGGAACTGGGCGCCTCTCTGCTAAAAGGTGTTTAATAGCCAATATAGGGTGTGTGAATAACATTCTTGGCCCAGCGTAGCGCATTATCGTTTGCGACATTGCTTTGTATTCTGGCTTATAGCAGTGAATAGGGCATTGACGGCATGTAGGCTTGCTTTCGCCATAAGGGCAGCGGTCCAGTCGCATTAGTGCATATTCAACAAAGTCTGCACATTGTGCACACAGTTTGCCGTTTGGCTTAAGTGCATTTGGGCCAGATACTGCGTGCTGAGTGATTTTGTGATGCTGGTGGTGTGCTTTGCAGTAGATACTAGTCATTAGCTTGAGGGTTTTAAATTCGCTTCTGAGAGAGCCCGCTAAGATGTTTGGCAAAACTGAATGCATATTATTACCTTTAGTTCGAGCGATAGAACTTACACAATATCGAGTGAATATTTTACTCGAACAAAGTGATATTTAAAATGCAACAAATGGTTTTTCAGCACCAAACTTGATCTTAAAACGTGATTTATATGTCACATTTTGAGTAACATGTTATCAGCATGCAAAAATAACGCTATTAGTCGCAAGATTCCTTGCTTGATGGGTTGATCTCAGTGGGTTTGAGCAGTAGTATCCGCTCCTCGTTTTTTGTGGTGGTGTGTAATGAGCAGATTTGAGTGCCTTGAAAGAATTGTCGACGAATATCGTAAAAAAGTTCGTGACGCTGAGTTCAATCGACATAATGACAGTGAAGTAGCTAAAGTACTTGTATTGCTCGTTGGGAACTCTATGTTCAATCTTGCAGATGAATTTGCTGATTGGGTAAATCGAGGTGGCGATCGTAGCTACAGCGGTAAGTTTTTTGTTTCTAAGCAGCTTATGACATTGCTTGAACCTGTCACTTTCCGCGGTGTAACTGTTCGTCGTGATTCGATTAAACTATTCAGAGTATCTTAATCTGTATAGTTTCGATCGTTGATTCAATAATCACTCAAAGTGAAATTGAAGAATAGATTATGGATTTAGCTTTACTGACAGGAAGCTAAATCGACAAAAAGGGATGCTTCGGCATCCCTTTTTGTTATCTATAATCTAGAAAAATAACCCGCGAATGTTGGTTACCGCAGATAGGGTAGATCCAGCACATGATTTATGGTCAACTACGGCTAAGTCAGCTTTAGAACAGGATTAAAAATGGACGCAGAATTTTGGCATAGCCGCTGGGCAGAAAATCGCATTGGCTTTCACCTTGACGATACCAACCCAGTATTAACGCAATATTGGCCAATGGTTAAAGCAACACGCGACGATCGTGTACTTGTGCCTATGTGTGGGAAGTCTGTTGATCTGGTTTGGTTAGCCCAAAAACATAATAACGTAATCGGTATTGAGCTGAGCGATATCGCAGTAAGATCGTTTTTTGCTGAACACTTGTACACACCCATGGTGACTGCAATCGGTCATGAAAGTGTGTATGCATTTGATGAGATCACCATTCATTGTGGCGATTACTTTTCTGTCCGTATTGATCCTGTTGATGTGGTCTACGATCGTGCTGCATTAATTGCGATGCCAAAGAATATGCGTGAAATGTATGTTGAGCGTTTATTGTCGTTAGTGAAAAAAGGCGGTCGCATTTTGTTGGTAACGTTAGATTACCCACAAGAGCAATTAAATGGTCCTCCGTTTTCTGTGACGAGTGATGAGGTACGCCGTTTATTTGATGGATGTAACATCACGCTTTTAGCACGCGATGAAAAAGATGAAACACACCCACGCCGTAAAAATGGATTAAGCCATTTTGCTGAAGAAACGTGGTTAATTGAGGTTGCTTAACATCGAGGCTCTATGATAGAGCCTCGCTTCTGTTGTCACTAGTATATTCAGTGGTAGAGAGAATAAAGTTGGATTAATAAATAACTTTAACGTCTGCTGCTGCATTAATAGCGTCAGAAACAGCCTGTTTGATATCCTCACGGCGCGTTAACGCAACACCAAGACGACGGCGTCCGTTAATTTCTGGCTTGCCAAACAGGCGCACCTGAGTCTGTGGACGAGATAGCGCGGTGGTTAAGTTATCGAAGCGAATATTGCTTGAAATACCGTTACCTAAAATAACAGCAGAAGCCGCAGGGCCATACTGAATGATTTGCTGAATAGGTAAGCCTAAAAAGGCACGAACGTGTAATGCAAATTCAGACAGATCTTGAGAGATCAACGTAACCATTCCCGTATCATGCGGGCGAGGTGACACTTCATTGAACAGCACTTCATTTCCACGCACAAATAGCTCTACACCGAACAGCCCATAGCCACCTAGAGCATTAACCACTTTTTCAGCAACATCTTGCGCGGCTTTTAGTGCTTCATCTGACATCTGTTGTGGCTGCCATGATTCACGGTAATCACCATCTTCTTGGCGATGACCAATCGGGGCACAGAAATGCACGCCATCAACAGCGCGTATTGTAAGCAGCGTAATTTCGTAATCGAATTTTATAAAGCCTTCAACTACAACGCGACCAGTACCCGCTCGGCCGCCTTCTTGTGCGTACTGCCACGATGCTTCGATATCGGCAGGGGTTTTAATCACACTCTGGCCTTTACCTGAAGAACTCATAATAGGTTTAACAACACACGGTGTGCCTACGCGTTCTACTGCTGCGACAAAATCATTATATTGATCGGCGAATTCAAAAGGAGAAGTAGGAATCTGTAAGTCTTCAGCCGCTAAACGACGAATGCCTTCACGATTCATGGTTAGCTTAGTCGCATTTGCTGTAGGAACAATATTCACTCCCTCAGCTTCAAGCGAGACGAGAGTGTCTGTTGCAATGGCTTCAATTTCAGGAACAACGTAGTGTGGTTGCTCTAATTCAATCAATTTTCTAAGTGCATCACCATCCAGCATGTCGATAACATGGCTACGATGTGCAACTTGCATTGCTGGTGCATTGTTATAACGATCAACGGCGATAACCTCTAAGCCTAAACGCTGACATTCAATCGCCACTTCTTTACCTAATTCACCAGAACCAAGAAGTAACACACGGGTTGCATCAGAACGCGTTGCTGAACCAAACATTGAATTTCCTTACGATGAGTATTGATACTGGGTAAATGATAACTGATTCCAACAATGGCGCAAACGTTTGCTTTGTTGTTTTTGTTGATATATTGAACGGTTAGAACGCATGGGTAATAAAAATACAATGTTGTATTGGGTAAGTCTGAATCACTCGCTGAAACGAGCATCTTGAGGTAACTTGGGTATAACCTATTGATAAGCACATTTTCCTGTCAACGTTGTGTCAGTTCTTGTTTAAAGCATCGTGTTTAGGGAACTTTTTGGTTAGATTACTTCCGCCCACTAGAGGCCGGTAGGGGTGTATACACCTACACATTAAGTGACAATGTAACCAATATTAATCTATTCGGTTTTACTTATAGCAACAACAGCGTTGCGATTTTAGTTGTTTTATCAAACACAAAGTAGGCAGTACAAAATGAAAAAGTATTTCTTAGGGTTAGCACTATTTTTTGTTGTTCCATTTTCAGCCCATGCGGCACAAGCCATTGGCGTCTTTTTAGGTAGCCCAATGTCTGGTATTCAATATAAGCATCACGATTTACGTTTTTCGCTTGGCATTGATGACTTCGGGCTGGCAGTTGATAAAACCTTCAACCTTGGTTCTTTGTCAAAAAATTCGGATTTAAATAATTTATATACCTTTGTTGGTGCACAATACGTCGATAACAAACACGATAAAGTGGGTGTGCGTTCAGGTGTTGGTTTTGAGCTACCAGTGAATAGCTTTGAGTTCTACGGTGAGCTAGGTCCAACACTTTATGTTGTTGAAGATGTTGACCTTGAATTAGAAGCTGCGCTTGGTGTTCGTGTCCGTTTTTAAATCAACTTAAAACGAAGTGGCAGCTATATAAAAATGCATAAAAAAGGGCTAACCAATAATATGTGGTTAGCCCTTTTTGTTTAATGTGTTGTCCCGTCCTGAAATGTGTTTACACATTTATTACCAATCATTTAGTTAGCTCACTATTTAGCGAGTAAACCGACCTCGATAAAGTATTTTTTAGCCCCATCGTGCAGCGGTGCTGTTAATCCATCATTAATCATTTCTTCTTTTTTCAAGCCACTAAAAGCCGGATGTAATCTTTTAAACTCATTGAAATTATCAAAAACAGACTGTGTAACCGCATAAATCACATTGTTATCGACTTGGGTTGAACTTACGAAAGTCGCGCCGACACCAAATGTTTTTACACCATTCTCTGAACCCATGTACATGCCGCCAGGAATGGTAACAATACGATAGAACGCATTTTCACCGACTAACTTATCGATGACAGGCCCTGACACTTCAACAATCACACTACTGCAAGATGTTGTGGCTTCCTTAATGGCGCCGCTAGGGTGCCCAACGGTGTAAATCATGGCATCGATTTTGTTATCACATAATGCTTTAGATTGTTCAGATGCTTTCAATTCAGACACTAATTTAAAGTCTTTCATTGTCCAGCCTTTGGCTTTCATTAAGACTTCCATCGTACCTCGTTGCCCTGAGCCTGGATTACCAATGTTGACGCGCTTTCCTTTCAAATCATCAAAGGTCTTAATGCCAGAGTCAGCTCTTGCGACAACGGTAAAAGGTTCAGCATGAAGAGAAAATACGGAGCGTAATGACTTAAAAGGGCCTTTTTCTTCAAATAGGCTTGTGCCGTTATACGCATGATGTTGCCAATCTGATTGCGCGATGGCTAAATCAAGTTCACCTGCTCGAATAGTATTGATGTTATAGATAGAGCCCCCCGTACTTTCGACAGAGCAGCGTATACCGTGGGTTTTACGGTCTTTATTCACCAACCGACAGATTGCACCCCCTGTTGGGTAATACACGCCCGTAACGCCGCCTGTACCAATAGTAATGAACTGTTCTGCATGCGCGGTAAGCGATACAACTAATGAAATAAAACCAACTAGAACTGAGCTAAGAGATATACGTTTCATTCTCTTTTCCTTGAATCAAAATGTGTGGAAAAGCATTTCACTGCAATATTGTGAATGTGGATGTAAAAATGTGTTCTGAACAGTATAGACAGTATTGTTTAATTCGATGTGTCAGTGATGAGGCGGTCGGTAGAGAAAAGCAGAAAGAACAACGCCACTGTTATTCTTTCCTGTATTCAATAATAAAATACAAAAAGTAATAACAGTGGCGTTAAGTGTTTTAGCTTAGAAATTGCGATTTAGTTATTTAGTTATTTAGTTATTTAGCAATTTAGTTACTTTTTTACGGTTTTCCCAATGCGTAATAAAGGCAACAGACGCGACAATAATGGCCGCCCCTAACCATAAACGACCGGGAGGTGCCCAACCGAATACAACCCAACCAGCGAATACGTTAAGAGGCAATTTGGCATGATCAAAAGGCTGAACAAAAGAGGCATCAGCGGCTGCATAAGCCTTTGCGATTGCCCACTGTGCCAATGCTGTTAGCAAACCAGCCGCCGCCAGTAATACCCAAGTCACGTTTTGATCGGGAACGGTGAATGTTGGCAATGCCAAAAACAGATTAAACGGGGTGATCAAAATTAAAAGATAAACCACCATCGTAGTCGGTGAATCATAAACCGATAACTTCTTAACCATAAGTGAGTAGCTTGCCCAAAAGAAAGCGGCACCTATCGGTAATAACGACGCCCAGTTAAACGAATCGCCCCAAGGTTCGAGAATAATCATTGCGCCAATAAAGCCTGCTAATGTTGCCACCCAACGTGCTGTACCGACTTTTTCTTTGAGGAATAAACCAGATCCAATCGTGGCAAATAAAGGGGATGTCATCAATAACGCGATACCTTGCCAAATAGGCACAGGATATGCGAGAGCCCACAGCCACAACTGAATACCTATAACGGATAAGAAAACCCGAAAGCAATGTTGTCCGAAATGCTCGGTACGTAAAGCGTGTCGTAACCCCAAATTATTTAACCAAGGAAGCATTGCAATCAAAGCAATAAAATATTGGATAAAACCGACAGTCGTCGAGGGTAAATGAAGTTTAACGCTTAAGTACTGTGCCAAGCTATTTACAAGTGCAAACGCTAAGCCAGCAGTTAGCATCCAGCTCGCACCTTGAATTGGATTGTGTTTGTGAGACATGGAAATGAGACTAATAAGAATAATGAAGTCGGATAATACTCCGAACTTATTATGATTGGTACAGTAGCGAGTTGATTGGTTCTGATTCTAAACGAAAAAACCGCTAAAAGCGGCTTCTTCGTTGTGCTTACAATGAACGCGACCCAACAGATGCTGGTGGGTAGAGATATTATGCCGCTACATAAGTAAGCGGAATATTAGGGTTCAATGCTTCAAGTGTTGTTTGTGTGTCTGAAAGATGGCTAATGGTGCTGTCTGCTTTTTCAACTAATGCTGCTTCTGCAATATCAGTTAACGCATAACCTGCCATATTCATATTAACCAAGGCAACTTGTAATGGCGGAAGGCTAGGGTTGAAGGCTGCGTTTTCAGCATACTTACCAGTGAACACTTTACCGTCAGTCGCTTTCAATGCCACACCGCTGTAATTCTTAGTGTATGGCGCATGTGATCCATTCGCTGCTTTACAAGCAATAGCAACAAACTCGTCTGTTTCTTTAATCGTTATACCGTGGTCAATTTTACCTAGCAGTGCATCGGTAATATTCAGATCAGCAGGGCCAAACGATTCTGGTAAATATTGTTGTAAGGTTTGTTCTTCACGCTCGGGTAATTGAACAATTAACGTCTTAGCCGTTGTAAGCTCGTTCATGAACTGACGACAGTGGCCACATGGGCTGTAGTTAATTGTAATATCAGTAATGCCCGTTTCGCCTTTTATCCACGCATGGCTAATAGCAGATTGTTCAGCATGAATAGTTTGAGAAAGCGATGCGCCGACAAATTCCATGTTTGCACCGAAATACAAACGACCAGATTCACCACGAACAATGGCACCGACAAAGAAATTAGAAATAGGAGCAACGGAGTAAGCAGCAGCGATAGGAAGAAGGGCAACGCGTAATTCACTGTCTGTCATGTGGGTTGTTGAAAGCAGTGTGGTGAATTGTTCGGGACTTAGTGTTGCATCAAAATTAGCATCTTCAAATATAGGCTTTACCGCTGATGCAAGATCAGAGGGTAAGGAACCTAAAGCATCCATGATCTTAGCATGCATGAGGTGTTACTCCGTTTAGTTGATGGAGAAACATTGTAGGCGAGCAATTTTAAATTCTGTGTGATCTGGGTCACAATGTAGCAAGTCTTGTTTCACTCCATACATTAATGCGAGTGGCGTCACACGTATTTTGAAAATCACACTACCATTTATCAACGACTTAAAAATGTACACGATTGCATGCACCTTGCAGCTTTTACCTATTATTTTTCAATAACCAAACACCATCAAAATAATTGGATAGACAACAGGTGCCAATATCGATGTGAAAATACCGCAAATCACCAAGGCTAATGAACTAAATGCACCTTCTTGATGGTTTTCTTCTGCCGCTTTCGCTGTACCCAATGCGTGAGAAACCGTGCCCATTGTTAACCCCTTCGCAATAGGAGCATGTATGCCAAATAGCTTAAATAATGGATACCCGAATACAGCACCAAATAGCCCCGCAATAATCACCATAATGGCAGCAATCGCAGGTACACCACCAATTTGATCAGCCACCGCCATTGCAATAGGTGTTGTAACAGATTTAGGTAAAATACTGGCTGTTAATTCAGGTGAAGCCCCCATTGATAGGGCAATACTTGCACCAACAATCATCGAAAGAAGGCTACCCACTAAACAGGCAGATAAAATGACTTTCCACTTTTGGCGTATTTGCGACAGTTGTTCGTAAAGCGGAAATGCCAATGCAACAACAGCAGGTTCTAGTAAATAATTCAGCCACTTATTTTGTGCCATATATTCTGTATAGGGCACATTCAGCCACATCAGCAAAGGAATAATAATGACAAGGCAAATAAGCAGTGGGTTCACAATAGGGTGTTGTAATCGTTTAGATATAAGACGCGCAAGATAAAAAACGATCAGAGTGGTAAGAAGCCAGATCATTATTTTTCCTTATGGTGCGTAGCGACACCAATAACAATTAATACAACCAAGCTACTGCCTAACGTACTAAGTAAAATAGGTAGGGTATTCGTACTGATAAGATCGAGATAATCCATAAGCCCAACACCGACAGGCACGAACAACAGCGCCATGTGGCGAATAAGCAGGTGACAGCCCTCTTTTGCCCAATGCGAGGGAATTAGCCCCATAGAAAGTACGGCGAAAAGAATCAGCATGCCAATAATGCTGCCGGGAATAGCGACTCCCGTTAACGCTTGAATGCCTTTACCAAGAAAAAGACAAACAAAGATGATCGCGAATGAGCGAATGTATTTCATAAACCCTTCAAGTAGGTCAAATTGCGAATTCATCATACAATTATTTTGTGATCTACGCCACATTTAATGCCATGGTTTATGCTTCAATTACGTTGTATTTCTCAGTGATCATGTAGGCTCTCATCAGAGCCTAATAGAAATAGTTATAGCTCAGACGCGAGGTATAACATGATACCTGCAACTGCCATCAGAATAACTGACACTTTATGAAAAATGCTATTTTTAACAATGTCTTCTGTGGCTGATTGAGGGGGTTCATCTTTTGGGGGAATAGAGGGGATTTCTGCTTTTGGCTCTTTAAATGTATGAAATAACCGACACGTTTTTTCAGGAAGGGGGACACGAAAACCGTATTTAGGCACAACCTGAATAGGAATTGCCATCGCATTATTGTGCGTAAGCTTTTTATTAAGCGAAATAAATAGTGAGTTTAAATCAAACTGGTCGTGTGTATTTTCTGTGTCAGGCCCCAATTGTACGAATGTTTTGTCGAATAAGGTTTGAGACGTGATGACCTCACCAGAGAAATAACATAAGACTTCTAACAAGCGCGACTCATGCAGTGTGAGGCGGGTTTCGGTTTCATCATGCCATACTAATAAATTGAGATCTGGTTCGAAATCAACATCATGAAAACGGTAACAGCGGGTTAGGGCTTTCGTTGTCATAGTCATCACTTATTTGAATTAAAATAGAATGTGGTAAAACGTTGTCTACACAGCATTGATAGCAACGATGTTATTGAGTGTTTTTTTCTGTTATGTATAAACGCTTTTCCTCTGCTTAAGTGTTGTTGCTATTTGAGTGAAGTTCAAACCGGGCATGCGAGATATTGTCTCAAAAAAAAGCCCATTAACCGCAAAGGCTAATAGGCTTATTCTATTAGAGAAGATAATCGTTCATATTTCAGTGACTAATATGAAGCTCAATCTTTCTGCTTAGCATAATAAAATAACTGATTTAGCTAACACTGTTGTTTATGTAGTCATACAGTGCTTTCAGTATTTTCATTTTATGTTCATTTGATTGGTTTTCTGTCGCCACAGCTTCAAAATTTTCCATGTAAGCGGGTAAATTATCTTGAAAGAAGTCTTGGCAGTGGTGTTTCCATTTTTGCTGTTCTTCGTAATTCAATGTCATCGGAAAATTACGCGCACGGTAACGGAACAACAGCGGCTTAATGCGCTTATCCTCAACGTTAAGCTGAATTTCAGCCAGTGCTTCAGGTGTCGATTCGCGAATAATATCGATAGAAGAGCGATCTGACGTAGAGAAAAAACCATCATATAGCATCGAATCAACATCGGTATTTTCTTTGTATTCACGCTGAACTGCAAAAATAGCCACCAGTTTTTCTCTTATTTCTGGGTGCTCTTTTAGAATTTGCAGATTCTTTAAACATTGGGCGCGATCAATACCAATACGATCGGCATCTTCTGCTTTTAATGTTTTCGCTGGCGCAAGAACAGGGCATTTATTCAAGTGAACCAATTTTACTGGTATTGGTAATTCGTCTGGTTTCAGCTCACTGCGCTTGGTGTACATACGTTCACGTATTTGATCGGCATCGAGCTCGATCAAAGGCGTAGGATCTTGCGCAAGGTTAACCGTAATAACAGCATTTTTGTTATCAGGATGCCATGCCATAGGCACTATCCAGCTTGTATTGCCACAACCCACGCCAAACATGCCAGAAACATGCACTAAAGGCGTTAAGTTCACAATATCAATTAACTCTTGCAGCTTACGCTTCTGGCGTAAATCAAACAGGTAGTTAAATAACTTTGGTTGATTGGTTTTTAATATTTTTGCTAACTCAATCGTTGCATATACATCGGCCATTGCATCGTGTGCGTTCGCATGTTCAATGCCATTCGCAACAGACAAGTGTTCTAGCTTAAAGCTTGGCAAACCTTCATCATTATTCGGCCAGTTAACACCTTCAGGACGAAGGGCATAACAGGTACGCATAATATCTAGTAAATCCCAACGCGAGTTACCATTCTGCCAGCCCCATGCGTATGGGTCGTAGAAATTACGGTAAAGGGTATAGCGGGTTACTTCATCATCAAAGCGTACATTGTTATAACCAATAACACAGGTATTTGGTTTAGATAACTCGGCATGAATTTGGGCGATAAATTCAGGTTCAGATAACCCTTTTTCTTGCGCCTCTTGTGGCGTGATACCAGTTATTAAACAGGCTTCTGGTGACGGTAAGTAGTCCACAGGGGGCTTACAGTAAATTACCAGTGGCTCACCGATAATGTTGAAATCCATATCTGTACGAACCCCCGCAAATTGACATGCACGATCGGTAGCTGGTGTTGCCCCGAAGGTTTCATAATCAATCCAATAGAGTGTTGGCGTATTGTCTTTTTTCATCATAATACCCTGACGCCATTAGAATCACTTAACGTCTATTTTGTGTGATTCGAATGGCTTACAAATAATGTACGGTTTGTAAGCACAAATTATGTTTATGTGTTTATGTACATAGTTTCATATGCACATTACAACATACATGTCTTACATAAACAGCTTAGCAGTATTAAACAACCCTTTAAATTCAGAGAGCGTGTCTTAAACCTTCAATTGATAACAAATGGGTAGCGGTGTCGTTAATCGTTTTGTAATCATTGCGATACCCAATAGGTGCAGTATCTCGCAGCAACCCTTAAAGAGGCAAGGCTGAAAGACAAAATCATGCTAGAGTTAATAGAATCAGTAATGAATTGCGAAGTAATGACAGAAAATGAACAAGATTTCGTCACTTTAGACGACTGCATTAACTACTGGCTAAAACGCTATAGTTGTAGTGATGACTGCGTATCTCAGGTTGAGATAGGTTCTTTTAGAAGGTAGAAATATGCTTGCGAGGGCAATTTGCGGGAAATAAAATTTTTCTGGCTCTCTTAGCCACCACCACCGAGGTTGGCGATTTAGTCCATTTCCGATGGTGAAGGGCAGAGCGTGATGCGTAACGGTAATATTTTAGTAGATTAACAGCTAACACGAGGAAAGCTGATATTATTGAGTTCTACAAATTATATTTTATTGCTAAATCTTCGTTGGTGATATTTCAGGAAATAAATCCTCTTGTTCAGGAGAACCCATTTCATGGTAAGAAAGGTTTAAACCATCCCCTGAATCTTTGGCTATCGCTTTTACTTCAAAACGGTGACCATTATCATCGCGCTTTATAGAAGCAATTTGAACACCCACAAGTTTCAGCTTTTGTTTTTTATTTGGGCGAAAGCTGACGTTATAACCACCTTGTTTAGCTATCGATGGGTAGCACCATGCATCTTGAGATATATGTCGTAAGTCAAAATAATCTTTAGTGATTGATTCTGAAATACGATATAGGTATTCATCGCCATTATCGACATCACGAATAAACTCATGTTTTAGAAAATCTTGAATTATTTCTAGTTTTAGAGCGTCATCTTTAGTGAGGCCTTCAATAAGCGGTGGGAAAGCAATACAAGTTACTTTTATTGGTTTTACAGCTTCATAAACAATCAAAGAAAACAACTTATCATCAACAATCTTTAATTCTTCGACCGCAGCATCAGGAAAGATTGGTGATGTATACAGTAAAGGTTCATGCTGTCGATTTAGTCGTCCTGGCTTAACAGCCTTTTTTGGTGGCTCCCAACAATCAGCCACTGTTGACATTGAGTTTAATGGTAATGTGGTATCACCTTCATTTATATTTCTTACACGGTAGAACCTTGTATTTGCTGGATAGCTTGAGTTTGTTGGTGCTAAAAGTGTGTAATTACCTCTTGGGGTATTAAAAGAGATAACATTTGATATTTCCTTTTGTATATCTCTGTAAGTTAGTTTTTTAAAATCTAACTCACGAAAAGAACAAATCTTGTCATTTAACTCAGTGATATCTACATATTTTAGCCATTCATTCATTGGTAACATTCGTATTCCTGTATATAAAAACTACAAATTACTATCAGGGAGTCGTCTGAAAGGATTCAAACAGTTACTGATAGCATTTTTGTTGGGATCATAAATGTTATATTACCAATTGCAAATAAAATACAAATCGTTTCAGTATCCATTCTTAAATGAACTGTTGAGGAATCGTGCTATTTGAATATGCTAGATTAATGAAGATGATAATATACTTTGCCCCTGATAGGTTGGAGGTAACTAATAAAGCTATTTAATTAATGTATATCATGATGTTACAAGTGACGTATTAGAATCACTTAACGTCTATTTTGTGTGATTCGAATGGCTTACAAATAATGTACTGTTTGTAAGTACAAATTATATTCATGTGTTTGTGTATATTCTTTTATATGCACATTACAACATACACATCTTACATAAATAGTTTAGCAGTATTAAACAGCCCTTTTAATTCAGAGAGCGTGTCATAAACCTTCAATTGATAAAAAACAATTGATAATAATGGGTAGCGGTGTCGTTAATCGTTTTGTAATCATTGCGATACCCAATCGGTGCAGTATCTCGCAGCAATCCTTGAAGAGGCAAGGCTGAAAGACAAAATCATGCCAGAGTTATAAGAGTCTGTAATGAATTGCGAAGTAACGACAGACAATGAACAAGATTCCGTCACTTTAGACGACTTTGTTAGCTGGTGGCAGAAATGACGTTCTAAGTCTTTCCACGTTTGAAACGTAACACAATGCCAAGCAAAGAATGGATGCAATGGTCAGATCGTATTAGCGGCAATAAGCCTAAAACTGCCAACGTATTTTTCATCGCGCTAGTAGCCTTCTTGAACGCTCATTTGAAGCCAGGGCCAATGGTGAGAACCAGTTTACTTATCGTTTAATTTAGAAAAGGCAGCATTGCCGCCTTTATGATTATTTAACACTCTTAAATATTATTAGTTGGAATTACCACATATCCCATGCTTGAGCTTCTATTTCATTCTCAACACCGTCTGGTAGGCCGCTGAAGAAATCGAGTTGTGTAATTTCTTCAACTTCATCAACAGTTGTAATGAAAGAGGGTAATTCAGAAGAAGATATTTTCCGGTGTGGAAGAATGAATGCAATTGCATCATTGTAGTTTGGATCGAGAATGACTTTATAGAAACGATTTGGGATGTAGACACCGTTACCAATATACGTTTCATTACCATCCCAAATAGGACCGGATACAACATAAAGCTCGTTGTAAGTGTTGGCCCATTCACGTACTTTTTCTTCAAGGCCTTTCCATCCCCCGCGATTAAAGCCTGGTAGCTGTGGTGCCATGTTCGACATTAAGAAGCTTTCTTGCATCGATGCTTGAGAAAAGTCCATTGTTCCAGACGGTGCTAAGTGCCCTCGATCATAACCTGTTTTTGAATAGTCACTGCTTGTTGCACGAAAAGCGTCTGGTAGGTCTTTATCAACACGAAAGCTGTTAGATCGCTTATAGAAAGCATTCACACTCTTTTTAGTGATGTGGTAAGAAACCCAATTAGAGACTTTATTTTGGTAGTTATACCCAGCGGCATAACCATCTCGACATAGAATTTGATCACTATCATTTGGTGTACCTTTATCTAAGTGCTGATTACAGACTGCAGCTGAAGCAGATAGCGATAGGGTAATACTAAATATTGCGATTAAGAGGTGTTTCATGTCTTGCCCGTATTATGTAAATGTATAAGACGGGCGATAGTATTGGCTGTGCGTATATGTTGGTATTGATATATACATAGATTGTGATGGGTGTTTTTTATGAGTTACCGTTATGGGGTTTTGAGCCATTTTTCAACAATATTAGTAAGATAGGTTCTTCTGATAGTCCTATGATTTTAGGCTTTGATTGCCTACTTTTATCTCTGTAGTAATGTTATCGAGAATGTGCCAAGTCAAGAGTGAAGCGGTGTATTAGCCGCTTATAGCAAACATGATTGGTTAAATAATCAATAAAAGTGTGTGAACAGCATTCTGATAAGTTGACAGACATCTTAGACACTAATGATTGATAAATTGTATACTTTTTATCTTTCATGTTGCCTCATACAGAACGATATGTTGTGGTTATGACCAGTGGTGCAACTTATGTTCGCGTTGATATCGAAGCAAATAGGAAAGGGTAAATATTGTGGGAAAAGTTGGAAAAAAATGGATTTCTGGATTTTGGAGACGTATTGGGGCTTTATTCATTGATGGTTTGATACTTAGTGCTGTAGGTTTTGTTTTAGGGCTTCTACTTGAAAGTACTTTTGTAGAAATTGGTGACTGGGGCCGACTTATCGGGTTTTCTATTTCACTTGTATATTTTGGTGTCATGAATAGTGTCGTTTCAAATGGACAAACTCTTGGTAAGAAGGCATTAAATATAAAAGTAGTAAATTCATCTAACGATACAATTTCTATTTCAAAATCATTCGCAAGGTATACAGTATTTGCAATTCCATTCACTCTTAATGGAATACATATTACTAACGAAGCGCTACTCTCTTACTTAATGTATCCGTTTTCATTCTTAATTTTTGGTGGTTTGTTTGCAATAATATATCTGTATGTCTTCAATAGAGTTACTCGACAATCACTTCATGATTTGATTTTTGGTACTTATGTTGTTAATTCAGAGGCTGACCATCAAACGGTTGGGGTTATTTGGAAACCACACTTACTAGTTGTTGTGATTTTATTTGTCGTATCGATTATTCTTCCTATATATACATCACAACAGGCTAACGACGAGTCGTTTGAAGATTTAATGTCTACGCAAGAAACGATAAATAGTTTGTCAGCTGTTACTTATGCCAGTGTAACTTCCGGTTCGAGTATATTTGCCTCAACTAGTGAAGACTCACAAACAAAAACAACAACGTATGTGAATGTACAGGCGTTTATTTCAGAGGATAATGTGGCAGATGAAGCGCTTGCTCGTAACTTGGGTGAGGTAGTTGTTAATACCTATTCAGAATCAATAAATAAAGACGTGATTAAAGTAACGTTGACATATGGGTATGATATAGGCATTTGGTCACAATGGTTTAGTCAGACACATACTTTTGCTCCTACTGATTTATTAGGTTTTGAGTGAATGTAATCTACAAGCAATAAATGTGTTATTTCGACGTCATAGTTTAAAAAACAAATAGAGAGAATTAAAATGGAATACGCTCCAATAAAAGAACTTATTGCATTCAGTGATTTTGAAAAGCTGGATATACGAGTGGGCACAATAACAGCTGTTTCAGAAGTTGAAAAATCTAAAAAACTGATGAAGTTGACTGTAGATTTTGGTGACCATGTACGTTCGATTCTTGCTGGTATAAAACAAGAGCGCGAAAATCCATTTGAAATTGAAGGTAAGCAAGCTCTATTTGTTGTAAATCTTCCTGAGCAAAAAATGGCAGGAGAAGTATCTCAAGGAATGTTGTTTGATATTGGCTATGCAGATAAGTTAAAACCATGTTTAGCGATGCCAGAAACGCCAATGCCAAACGGTAGTAGAGCAGGTTAAATGTTTGTTGTGAGTTCCAAGCTATAGCAATCGTATCAACATGATTTATTATATTCGGCATTCTAGCTTTGTCTTTATTTTTGGTGTGCTTTTCAAGTTCAGTGAGGCACACCTTATTTTTGGATCTAGACGAAATTAAGTTCATCAATCAAGGTCGGATATGTCTCGAATATTAATATATGGTAATTCAGGCTCAGGAAAAACGTATCTATCAAATTTAATCGGTAATAAAGTAGGCGTGTCTCCGATTTCTCTTGATAATCTTTTTTGGCTTCCTGGAGGCTACAACCATAAACGTTCAGAAGAAAACCTCTCATCTCTAGTTGAGTCAATCAAAAATAAACAAGAATGGATCGTTGAAGGTGTTTTTGGGAGTCTGGTCGAGCAATTTCTATCTCAAGCAACATTACTTATCTATTTAGATTTACCTTGGGTGGTTTGTCATAAAAATTTACTTTCTCGTGGATCGGAAAGTTCTAAGCAATTAGAACCAGCGCAAGCTGAAATTAATTTTGAAAAACTGATCGTTTGGGCTGAATGTTACTACAGTCGAGATACTGAAAATTCATGCTCATATCATCGTAGTCTATTTGAGTCGGCACAATGTAAAAAAGTCATAATCAAAGATAGGTCGAGTTTTGATGTTTTCCTTCAAAATCGACGTCTTGAACTGGGTGGCTGAGGTGTTCTCGTAAAACGCCAGCTCGCCAGACCGCTCGTAATCCTGAGGGCTATAAGAGCGATTGCATAGATTGTCGTAGACTATCGAAAGGTGTAGCCTCTCGGGTATATAAAAATGGACGGCCGTGCAGCGGTTTAGTTTAGGGGTTAAATGCAAGTTTTTAAAGAAGATGCTGTAACTTGGCTTTCAACGCTCGCTGATGCGAGCGTTGATCTTATTGTGACTGATCCTCCATATGAATCATTGGAGAAGCATAGAAAAATAGGTACAACAACTAGGCTAAAAGTCAGTAAGTCTTCGAGTAATCAGTGGTTTGACATATTCCCTAATAATCGGTTTGAAGAATTCTTGCATCAGGTTTACCGAGTTTTAAAGAAAAACGCTCACTTTTACTTATTTTGTGACCAAGAAACTATGTTCTTTATTAAGCCAATTGCCGAGAAGGTTGGTTTTAAGTTCTGGAAACCAATTATTTGGGACAAGGTTAGCATTGGTATGGGATACCACTATCGAGCTCGACATGAGTACATTTTGTTCTTTGAAAAAGGTAAGCGTAAGTTAAACGATTTAGGTATACCTGACATTCTGGAATTTAAGCGTGTTTATCGTGGTTATCCGACTGAAAAGCCAGTAGAACTCATCCAGACTCTTATTTCTCAAAGCAGTTCTAACAATGAGTTAGTTGTTGATCCATTTTTTGGCTCTGGTGCTACTTTGATTGCGGCAAAAAATTTAGATCGCAGGTATATGGGAAACGACATTTCAGATGCTGCTCACGAGCACTTCAGAAGCAGGCTTAGCGAGAATTAAGGAGTTATATATGGCCTATGAGCTGGGTAATCGATTAGTTATTGGCGTTGCTTCTAGTGCAATGTTTGATTTGTCAGAATCAGATCAAGTATTTCGAAATAAAGGCGAAGAAGAATATCGTAAATATCAAACTGAAAATGTAGAGAATCCACTGAATAAAGGGGTTTCATTTTCATTTGTAAAAAGGTTACTTTCACTTAATGATTTAAGTGAAAAACCTGAATCAGATCCACTGGTTGAAGTTGTTCTATTGTCTAGAAATGACCCAGATACAGGACTTCGGGTTATGAAGTCAATTAAACATCATAATTTATCCATAACCAGAGCAATATTCATGCAAGGAAAATCACCTTATGAATATATTCCAGCATTGAGTATTTCACTCTTTTTATCTGGTAATGCATCTGATGTTAAAGAAGCTATAGGTATGGGTTATCCTGCTGGTTATGTAATGAAATCTACAATTGTTGATGATGATACTGATGATTTAAGAATTGCCTTCGATTTCGATGGGGTTCTTGCTGATGATGAATCAGAAACAGTAATGCATAAGACGAATGACTTAAGCCAGTTTCATGATTATGAAACAAAAAATGTTCTTCAACCTCATAACCCAGGCCCTCTAAAAGAGTTTCTTGTTAAAATTTCAGCGATTCAGAGAGTTGAGGAAAAAAAGAAAACAATAGATGCTGAATATAAAAATAGATTAAGAGTCTCTATTGTTACCGCGAGAAATGCACCTTCTCACGAAAGGGCATTAAATACGCTAAAGGATTGGGGTGTTATGACTAACGATGCTTTTTTCCTTGGGGGTGTAGATAAGGGGCTTATCTTGGGCGTTCTTAAACCTCATATCTTTTTTGATGATCAATCTGGGCATTTAAGTTCGACGAGTTCTGTCGCGCCATCAGTCCATATTCCATTTGGCATTAAAAACGTTGAAGATACTCCGAAGTAGTATGTGTTTTCACTGAAACGAGCATCTTGAGGTGACTTGGGTATAATGGGCAATTAAGGTGTTCGCACGTGCTGTTACGGCGTTATGTTTCAGGCGGGCGAGTGGAACTTTAGTTTCAGTATTAAAAATAGAGAGATAGATACACGGTTGTGCGTGAATTTATTCATTTCCAAAAATAGACTTACCTTATCGGTGAATCTTATATCAAACAGTGATTATAGTTATTTCATGAAATCTACTACCAACCGACTCGATCGTTTTATTAGCCAGAATAGTACTTTTTCTATTTCAGATACTCGCCTTTTAATTGCTCAAAAACGGATCCTTGTGGATGGGCAGGTGGCGCATTCAAATCAACAGAAAGTGACGAAATTCACTTATGTCGAATTAGATGGTAACTGCTTACAAGATAACAATCCGGTTTATATTATGCTGAATAAACCCAAGGGAGTTGTTAGCGCGACGAAAGACATTAAACATTCTACTGTGTTAGACCTTATTCAGCACCCTCAGAAGAGCGAGCTGCACATTGTTGGGCGTCTAGACTTTAATACAACGGGACTGGTGTTATTGACTAACGATGGGGCATGGTCGCGCAAGATCAGTTTACCCGAGACAAAGCTCGCAAAGGTGTATGAGGTTACCTTGTCTAAGCCATTAACTGAAGAGTATGTGGCTGTATTTCGAGAGGGTATATATTTTGGTTATGAAGACATTACAACTAAGCCCGCTTGTTTAGAGATACTCTCTGAGTACACCGCTAGGCTTTCACTGGTTGAAGGCAAGTATCATCAAGTTAAACGAATGTTTGGTTTTTTTCAAAACGAAGTGTTGGAGCTTCATCGAGTTTCTGTGGGGAATATTAGCCTAGAGGGGCTTGAAGAGGGGCACAGTAGGCTGCTTACACAAAAGGAGTTGATGACAAATGAAGCCGCATAACAGATAAGGATAGGTGTCGCGAATCGACACCTATCCATTGCCGTTTATTGGTATGCAGCATCAACTCATCAAGATGGCCGGATAAAAGCGATTGAACTACAAAGGTATCTTGTGGGGATTCGTAAGTGTTCGGTGTTAGGTGCTCAAGTGATATTTTATAATTAATGCACATCAAACCAAGCATATTACAAAATATGCGTTTACAAAATCAAAAATAGGGATGAGTGCATTAATTGGTCTATGCAATAATGATTATTTTACATTGTTAAGTTCATTTATTTTTTCTATTAATGGCTCTTTGTGTGTCTTACAATAGGAAACAAACTTTTCTTTTGGTAATAGCATTCTAATAGGCATAGGTAAAAATTCGTAAGTATTTTCAAAAGCCTTTGTTATAAATTCATCATCATTTATTTTATCTCCTGCAAGAGGTATCATACGTTCTAATAATATGCCTTCAATTTTGGGCCATTGTGATTGAATGATTTCGTTTATCTTTGCTGTTCCCATTTCATTGTTGCTATCATTTGAAGAAGATAGCTCTTTTGCTTTGTTTTTTAATGTTCCAAACATGATCTGTATTTACCATTAGTAAGTCTTGGGTGGGTTTTAACTTAAGTTTTTAGACGTAACTAAGTAAAGTTAATACTTAGGCATTTACTCTTGAATAGCTCGATATGCGATAGATAGATAATTTATTTTTGTATGATGTATGGTTATATAATTATTTTTTGGACGTACTCCCCTTATCTTTATGGTTTTTTCTGTCGGGTGCTTTATCAAGATGGTGAGTAATGCGGCGCACCGCACGTGAATAGGCATCAATGGTTGCAGGGCGTTTACCTTGCAGTGTTAAGTTAGTAAACTGTTATTCATAAAGAAAATTGGCGCGAAATTTTTGCTCGGCGTATATGTCATTCACTAGGAGTGTTTTATGCAGTTTTTAATAGGTTTAGGTATTATCGTTGCTGTAGGTATTTTCTATTATTACGTTTTATATTCTCCAGCTCAGCAAGACGATTGGGATAAATTACCCACGTTACCTGAGTATCTAGATAAGCATCCTGAGTGCAAAACTAGTGACGATGAAAATGCTAAATGTTATTCATGTGGCTCAGATAAAGTCATTTTCCAGCCATTAACTACTCACCTAGATCCAAGGTATAAACATATTTGTTTGTCATGCAATCGGATTTTATTCAAAAGTAAATCGATAATGTCTTAGTGGACATGGAATATATTCTCGGCAACCTTTCGGCCGCCATAAAATATACTCATCTATCAGTAATTTATTGAGTAAAAACGGGTGTTCTCATAAATCTTGTGCATCCCCAAGTAATTTGGCATAACATTCAATCGGAATGTTCATTTCCTCTTGTAACCACTTCCCTTTAGTAAGTAGTTCTTTTCTTTTTATCGAGGGGATGTCGTTTTTGAATGCGAGTACGATCGTGTTTCCACCTTCTACTTCGAAACTGAGTAGTCGGTTTTTAAATTCGAGCTCGAGTAATTCATCTAACTCTTCTCGTAACTTAAGTGCCGTATGGCAGATGTTGAGCACGAGAACACCTTGACTGTTGAGTGCATTTTTACAATCACGTAAATAGGATGATTGTACTTGTTTTGGTTCCATGCCTTCCGAGTTGTATAGATCTGAAAAGATAATATCGCTTTTTAGATCGGTGTTCTTCATGTAGTTCACAGCATCGTCTATATGAAGGAAGAGGCGATCTGTGTCGGGTAAGTAAAAATATTCTTTTGCGATCTTCGCCACTGCTTCACGGTATTCAATCGCGTGTACGTTCAACTCGGAGAAACTATTCAGTAGGTTCTTTGTTATTGAGCCTGCGCCTAGCCCCATGACGGTGGCTGTTTTTACTGTGGGGATAAAAAATAAACCTGCCATCATGGCTTGGGTGTAGCCGAGGTGTAATCTATTAATATTATTTAGCTTCATGCAGCTTTGATAGATTTTTCCATCAAAGCTGAGGATCCGGCTGGTTCTTGTTTGGTAAACATAAATTGGGCCGTGATCATCGATTGTTGTTGAGATACAGGTTCCATTGATATCCATGGTATTTTAATACCTCTTAAAGAAGGGTATATAACGAGTAGGGCATTATAACGGAAAATAATACCTTTGACCTTGCCTGTATAAAACAGCATCGAGTTGGTTGCGTTTTGATGCTCTGACTGAAAAATATAATTTCATAAAAGAAATCAAGTCACTGATGGCGTATACATATGAATGTATTAATACAAATTATTACTGCAGCTCTTGAGCGTTAGGCCTATATTCTCTACAATAGCGCACTTTTTATTTACGACAGGTCACAAACATGAACGATACTAACTCACGCCCAGAATTACCGGATCACCTTGCGGGTAATCCTCGTAGCCCGCACCATGTGGCAGAAGTTTTCGAGCATGAAATTGGTATTCTGCTTAATGGTAAAGAGCGTTTCGATGTTGAAGAATATTGCATCAGCGAAGGTTGGGTAAAAGTCGCGTCACACAAAGCATTAGACCGTCGCGGTCAACCGCTTATTGTTACGGTAAAAGGAACGGTTAAAGCGTTTTATAAGTAAGACGTATTGAAAAACCGATAACTTAGCCAGCGGTAATCCCCCGACTTAGTTGGCGCAATAGTTACGTTGTTTTGTAATACCACTTACGATCAGCACCAAAAAATGGCCTAAAGAAATTTAGGCCCTATATATTCTTGATATCCAACCAAACATTACTGCCATGCTCTATCTCAAGGGCTTGTTTCAATGACAAATCATTCCACTATCACTTTCCCCATTATCAAAGTGATAGCGATTTATTAAATTGATAGGAATTAAACCCGTAGTAAGAATCATACTCAATTGGCTGTTTTTATTATTAATTAACTGAAAATTCAGCTTATTGACCTTAATCACACTCTTTACCTTTCTTTCGACATTCGTCACGAATTTCCTCCTTATTTATCGTGTTTTAAAAGTTTGGCGCAGTAGTTGCTCAATTGAATGCATTACGAGGTAAATCAATGCATTTATCTCACTTTCTGAGCCCTACGCATTGCACGACGAAATGTGCTGGCTGTAATAACAAAAAGAAACAGCATCAAGGAGATTTATCATGGGAGACATCATGCGTCCCGTTCCATTTGGCGAGCTTCTCAATCGTATGTTTAGCGAATACAAAGAGAGCAAGTCCATTTTTGGAATCCCATCGAAGCAGTTTTATCGAAAAGAAAATGCTAAGAGCTTATCCGTTTGGGGCGAACATTGTGAAACACCTGTAGGGCCAGCAGCCGGTCCACACACGCAGTTGGCACAAAACATTGTTTGTTCGTGGCTAGCGGGCGGGCGTTTTATGGAGCTTAAAACTGTCCAGAAATTGGATCAGTTAGAAATCGCTAAACCGTGTATTGATGCAGAAGATGAGTGCTTCAATACGGAATGGTCTACCGAATTCACCTTAGTTAAAGCATACGATGAATACTTAAAAGCATGGATTGCGCTACACCTGCTGGAAGAAGTCTTCGATCCTCGTGCAGAAGGGGAAGATAAGTCATTTGTTTTCAATATGAGCGTCGGTTATGACTTGGCCGGTATTGAAACTGCTCCAATGCAGAAATATATCGATGATATGGTCGATTCTAGCCAACATGAAAATTTCCATGCGTATGTTGCAGAGCTAAAAACCTTCATTAACGATCCTGAATTCATTAAAACCTACGGATTTGAGCACCGTCGTGCACGTTTAGAGAACTTACCCGCCAGTATTTCGACTCAACTAACACGTGGCGTTACGTTATCGACCATGCACGGTTGTCCACCGAATGAAATTGAAGCAATTTGTCGTTATATGATTGCCGATAAGCATATCAATACTTTCGTAAAATTAAACCCAACGTTGCTTGGTTACACCCGTGTTCGTAGCATTATGGATAACGCTGGCTTTGATTACATTGCCTTAAGTGAAGAATCATTTAGTCACGATTTACAAATTGAACCCGCGAAAGCCATGCTTCACCGTTTGGTTGATTTAGGTAAAGAAAAGGGCATCGGTTTTGGCGTTAAATTAACCAACACATTAGGTACGCTGAATAAAAAAGGACGCTTGCCAGACAAAGAAATGTACATGTCGGGCCGTGCTTTATTCCCATTGTCTATTAATGTTGCGCTTGAATTGTCGCGTGAATTTAATGGCACCTTGCCTATTTCGTATTCTGGCGGCGCAAGTAAATTCAATATCAAAGAGATTTTTGATACGGGTATTCGTCCTATCACGATGGCAACCGATCTGTTGAAGCCTGGTGGTTATTTACGTTTAGCCGATTGTGCCAAAGAGCTGGAAACAAGCAGCGAATGGGGCATGGGTAAAGTTGATTTGGTGAAACTGGAAGCCTTAGCTGCGAAATCTTTAGTGGCGGAATACACGCAAAAAGAATGGCGTGGACCAGAAGAAATCAGTGTGAAAAAAGCGCTGCCATTAACCGACTGTTACGTTGCACCTTGTGTAACGGCATGTCCTATCAGCCAAGACATTCCTGAATATATTCGTTTAATGGGTTTAAGTCAGTATACCGAAGCGCTGGAAGTGATTTATTCACGTAATGCGCTACCTGCAATTACTGGGCATATTTGTGATCACCAGTGCCAGTACAATTGTACCCGTCGTGATTATGAAGGTGCATTGAACATTCGTGAAATGAAAAAGGTTGCCCTTGCAAAAGGTTGGGAAGGCTATAAAGCCAAATGGCATGCACCGGATCTAAACAGCGAAAAACACCCAGTTGCTGTGATTGGTGCGGGTCCTTCTGGTTTATCTGCGGCCTACTTTATGGCGCGTGCGGGTCATCCTGTAACGGTTTTTGAGAAAGAACATAATGCCGGTGGTGTGGTTAAAAATATCATTCCTCAATTCCGTATTCCCGCCGAAGTGATTCAACATGATATCGACTTTGTGCAAGATCATGGTGTGAATATCGAATACGGCTGTAATCCACATATGACGGTGGATACACTGAAATCGAGTGGCTTCAAATATGTATGTTTGGGTATAGGGGCAGATAAAGGTAACCCTATGTCGCTAACGGGTGATAACACCAATGTGTTCAAGTCGTTAGAATTCTTACGTAGCTTTAATGATGGCGAATTTACAGCTAGCCCTGAACACACTCCAATGCATACATTGGGTAAGCATGTTGCCGTTGTTGGTGCTGGTAATACAGCAATGGACAGTGCAAGAGCGGCATTGCAAGTTGATGGTGTTGAAACCGTCACTGTATTGTACCGTCGTACATTAGCTGAAATGCCAGCTTATAAAGAAGAATATGATGAAGCCGTTGAAGATGGTGTGAAGTTCATGTTCTTGACTAACCCAGAAGAGTTTAATGTTGACGGTACGGTAGTTGCCCGCGTTATGAAATTGGGTGAGCCTGATGAAAAAGGGCGTCGTCGTCCGGTTGCAACCGATGAAACGGTTGAGCTGCATGTAGATGCGCTTATTACCGCAGTTGGTGAGCAAAGCAATCGCGATGCACTTACCCGTATTGGTATTCCGATGGGCGAAGATGGTTGGCCTGTTGTGAATAGTGAAACAGGTGAAACCAGTGTCGAGAATGTATTCCTAATGGGCGATGCGAGTACAGGCCCGTCATCGATTGTTTCGGCTATTTCTGGTGGACGCAAAGCTGCAACAACGATTCTTGCGCGAGAAGCTCAAAATGATGAGTTAATTGCCGTGAGATCAGATGTGCAAGTGGACGATGTTTATGCTCGTAAAGGAGAAATTCAGGTCAAGCTGATTGAAGCGAATACGCTTGAAATTGATGACCATGAAGCGTTTATCCAGCAAGAATCACAGCGTTGCTTAGAGTGCTCGTATGTTTGTAGCAAGTGTGTCGACGTATGTCCTAACCGTGCAAACATTTCTCTACCTATTCCGGGCTTCCGTGATCAGTTCCAAACAATACACCTCGATGCTTACTGTAATGAATGTGGTAACTGTGCCCAGTTCTGCCCATGGGACAGCAAACCGTACAAAGATAAGTTTACTCTGTTTAACCTACGCGATGATTTTACCAATAGCACAAATGCAGGCTTCTATATCGAAGGAACTGAAGTGCTAGTACGTTCTGAAGGGGAAATTTACACCTTCAGCATCAATGAGCAAAGTGAACTCGATATGCCAGAGTCGTTAGCCGATGAAGCAACCATTATTAGCTACGTGCATGCACATCATAGCTACCTACTTGGCAAAGTGGACGTATAGGTAAGGAGTAAGAAATGTTATTACTTAAAAACGCAACTGCTGTGCAATTTGAACCTGCATTTATTAAAGAAGGCGTCGATATTGCGATTGATGGCAGCACAATTAAAGAAGTTGGCGCTAATCTTTCAATGAAATATCCAGATGCCATCGTAAAAGAGATGCATGGCAAGCTCGTTATGCCAGGTCTGGTGTGTTCACACAACCATTTCTACTCTGGGTTAGCCCGTGGCGTAATGGCTGATATTCAACCAAGCCCCGATTTTATCTCGATTTTGAAGAATCTATGGTGGCGTATGGATCGCGCCTTAGATGAAGAGGCGGTGTATTACAGCGGTTTAATTTGTTCACTTGAAGCGATTAAAAGTGGTTGTACATCGGTTATAGACCATCATGCATCACCAAATTACATTGGTGGTTCACTCAGTACTTTGCGTAAAGGTTTCATCAAAGCAGGTCTTCGCGGCATGACTTGTTTTGAGACCACAGATCGCAATGGTGGCATGAAAGAGATGATGGCGGGCGTAGAAGAAAACATCGCTTTTGCTCAGCTGATTGATCGTGCAAAAGAAGAAGGCACTGAACCGTATTTAGTCGAAGCCCATATTGGTGCTCATGCACCGTTTACGGTAACTAACGACGGTTTAGCCATGATGGCCGAAGCTGTACAAGCGACAGGGCGTGGTATTCATGTGCATGTGGCAGAAGATCGCTACGACGTAACGCACAGTCACCATCATTATGGTCAAGATATTGTAGAGCGTTTAGATAGCTTCGGGCTGATTAATGAGAAGACCTTATTAGCACATGGCTTGTTCTTATCCGATCGTGATATTGATATTTTAAATGCGAAAGATGGTTTCTTGGTGCATAACGCACGTTCAAACATGAACAATAATGTGGGCTATAACAACAAGCTTACTCGCTTCAAAAATGTCGCTTTAGGCACAGATGGAATAGGGGCGGATATGCTTGAAGAATTGAAATTCTCGTTCTTTAAACACCGTGATGCTGGTGGTCCGTTATGGCCAGATAGTTTCATGAAGAACCTCTGGAATGGTAACGAGATTTTAGCCCGTAACTTTGGTGCTAAGTTCGGTCGACTTGAAGCAGGCAATAAGGCTGATTTAACAATCTTGGATTACACCAGCCCAACGCCATTTGTTGCTGATAACCTTGCAGGTCATGTCGCTTTTGGTATGAATGCGGGTAACGTGAACAGTGTGATGGTGGAAGGGCGCTTCGTATACGAAGACCGTGCATTCCCGTTTGATATCGCGCCCATTTATGCAGAAGCCAGCAAAGTGGCAGAGCGTTTATGGAAAACCATGGATCAATTAGACTAATGTGAGATCCCGTTATGGATACGGTTAATACTAGATTCAAGCTGGCAGAAGCCACTGGAGAAGCGAAGTATATTGCCGACCGCCATTACGAAGGACTATTGGAAGGGCGGTTTTTCCGCTCTTCTTGTTCTAGAGGCGTAATTAAAGCGGTTTATGTACCGGAATTACCTGAAGGCTACCATTTGTTTGGTGCCAAAGATGTTCCGGGACACAATGTATTGCCAATTGTTGAAATCGATTGGCCAGCATTCGCTGATAAAGAAGTACGTTACGTTGGCCAAGTGATTTTCTTATTAGTTGGTCCTGTTCCTGATGTTATCGAGCAATTACTGCAACAAATAAAGGTAGAATATTCGCCGCTGACACCTGCTTATACTATTGAACAATCAAAAGCACTTATCGATGGCGCCATTCATTCAACAGACAATGTATTTGATTCCCATGCGTTGACGAAAGGTGATATCGACGAGGGCTTTGCACAAGCCGTTACCATTATTGAAGAAACATGCAGTACGGGTTATCAAGAACATATTTACTTAGAAACACAAGGTGTTGTTGGTTACCCACAAGATGGCAAAGTGGTTATAGAAGGTTCGATGCAATGCCCGTGGTATGTACATCACTGTATGGCTGTTGTGCTTGGTCATGATCATGTGCGTGCGATTCAATGCCCAACGGGTGGCGGCTTTGGTGGTAAGGAAGATTACCCTGATGTACTCGCCGGTCCGTTAGCTGTTGCGGTAGAAAAGCTGCAACAACCGATTCGAATTGTATTAGAACGCAGTGAAGATATTGCGTTTACCTCCAAGCGACACCCTGTCGCATTTCACTACCGTACAGGTATTGATAAGCATGGAAACATTGTCGCGATGGACGTGACATTCGATGTGAATTCCGGTGCTTACCTTAGCCTTTCTGGCATTGTGCTTCAGCGTTCGATCACAACTGTCACCAATGTGTACGATATTCCTAATGTACGTGTCGAAGGGCATGCTTGGGCAACCAATACTGTGCCTACAGGTGCATTTCGTGGTTTTGGCTCACCGCAGACTTGTTTCTGTATCGAAACCCACCTTAATCACGTTGCAAAGCAATTAGGGCAAGATCCTGCAGCCTTTAAGCAACGTCATTTTTTACAATCAGATTCGACCACATTAACGGGCGCGAAGATCTTTGGTGATCTGGTACTCGATCAAATGATGGCACGTATTACTGACTTATCTGACTATTATCAAAAAACACGATCTTATTTGGATCAAGCGCCGAATACAGCAACCCGTAAAGGGATTGGTATGGCTATTTTCCAACATGGCTGTGGCTTTGCGGGTGATCTAGAAGATACCTTGGTACGGGCTAAAGTTCGCTTGGTTAAAGAACCTGATGGCAATGTCTATATTTTGGCATCGAACACTGATATTGGTCAGGGGTTAAGCTTAACCTTCTGTAAAATTGTGGCAGATAGCCTCTGCAAACCCCTTGAATCTGTGCATTTAGCGACACCTGATACTGGTGTTGTGCCTGATTCTGGTCCTACTGTTGCTTCGCGATCTATCGTTATTGTCGGCTATTTACTCGAAAAAGCAGCTGAAAAGCTGAAATCTTGCTGGATAGAGGGTGAACATCAAGAGTTAGAAGAAGTGTATCGCAAGCCTGATTATCACGTATGGGATCAAAATACGTATCAAGGCAATGCCTACCAAGTGACCAGCTATGGTGTGAATGTCGTGGAAGTTGATGTCGATATGGCAACAGGTGAAACACAAATAACGGGTGCATGGGCGGTATACGATATTGGGCGCGCGATTGATGCTCAGGTATTTAAAGGCCAAATTGATGGCGGGTTAGTGCAAGCTCTTGGCTATGGCAGCTGTGAAAAAATGGAACTGACTAGCGATGGTGTGTTTGCTCAGAAAACCATGGCTGATTATGTGATTCCAACCGCACTGGATGTGCCATCAATTGAAAGTGATTTGGTGGATAACCCATACCCATATGGCCCTAATGGTGCCAAAGGGGGCGGTGAACTCACCCATAATGGCGGAGCCGCTGCATTTGCCGCTGCCGTTGAGTTAGCGATTGGTAAACCATTTTCATCTATTCCAGTTACGCCCGAAAAAGTATGCGAAGCGTTATACGCAGAAAATAAGGTAGTTGTTATAAAAGCGAATGAACAGGGATCGCAGCATGAATATCAAGGAGAACAAGATGAAAATTGAATTTTTCCTTAATAATGAATGTGTCTCCGTGGATGCAGATCCGATGCAATCATTATTGAATACATTACGCGGTAACCTGAAAAAGACAGCAACGAAAGAAGGTTGTGGTGAAGGTGAGTGTGGGGCGTGTTCTGTTTTATTTAATGGACAATTAGTAAATGCTTGCATGATGCCCACTGCACAAGCAGAAGGCGCGAATATCATGACGCTCGAAGGCTTAAGGCAAACCGCTAAAGGTCAGTGCGTGATTGATGCGTTATTAGAAGCAAAAGGGGTGCAATGTGGGTTTTGTACGCCGGGAATGGTATTGGCGCTGTATGCCTTATTAAATGGCCGCAGCGATCCGACACAGCACCCGACCGAAAAAGAAATTCGTACTGCTATTTCAGGTAACCTCTGCCGTTGCACGGGTTATGGAATGATTATCGACGCGGCGAATATTGCGGCGACTAAAGGGGAAGGATTATGGTAACGGTATATCGTCCAGACACTTTAGAACAAGCATTAGACAAATTAGCAATGGGTGAGCATACCTTATTTTCAGGTGGCACCGATTTAATGGTGAGGCACACTGCACGACCGGGAATAACCCCCGATTTTAAACACGATGTAGTTTTTCTGGATGCTATTGAAGAGTTACAACATATAACGCCGATTGAACTAGAGTCTGATTTGGGTACAGAGGTTGGTGTACAGTCTGGCTTATATCAATCGGGTTTGTGTCAATCTGGTCTATGTATTGGTGCTGGTGTTAGCTTGCACGACATTGAAATTAATCCGCTAGTGCCTGATGTACTACGTCAAAGTGTCGCAAATATTGCTGCGCCAGCATTGCGTAACCGCGCCACTATGGCAGGTAATATCTGTAATGCCTCACCGGCTGCAGATTCGTTACCGGCACTGTATTTGCTCGATGCGAAGCTTGTTCTATCGTCGATTCATGGTCAACGTGAAATGCCGATAGCCAACTTTATTATTGGCCCTGGCAGAACGTGCTTACAGCAAGGAGAAGTACTGACTCACGTGGTTATTCCTAAAGCAGATCTTCCCGTTACCTTCTATCACAAAGTCGGCACACGGGCGGCGAATGCTTTAACAAAACTGTCGGTTGCAGGGTTAGCAAAAGTTGAGCAAGGTAAAGTGGTAGATTGGCGAGTCGCGTTTGGGGCTGTGGGTCCAACCGTCGTGCGTAGCACTGTTTTAGAGCAGAAAATCATTGGTCAGCCGATTGAGATGCTACGTGAACCGCTATTTATTGAAAATATACTGAGTGGCTACAGCAAAGCAATTTGTCCTATCGATGATCAACGTTCGACAGCGCAATATCGGCACAGGGTGTCACTGAATTTATTAGAACGCTGGTTAACTCAACTTGCCTGATTAATGACCTAACTGTTTGTTCATTTATCGTCTGTTTTATCTTCAAGAGGTTGTTGCTCATGGCAATAGCCTCTTTTATTTTAAGGTGTATAAAGGCAGCTAGAAGCTAGGATTAAAAACGTTCATCATAACCATCAGTAATCTGAATTGTAGGTGAGTGCAGATGATCATATAACGCGCATTATTGAAATACCCATAATGAAAATGTGATGCAAAAGCTAATTGATGCACTAGATGAAAAAGGTTACTACATCTGGGATGATTTTATGTCTGCTACGCAGGTTGAACAGCTCAAATCATGTCTGCCTGAAAATTGGAAACAAGCCTGTATTGGGCGTAATGATGACGTTACGCGAATTGAATCAATTCGTAGTGATAAAATTCACTGGCTAGCCTCAAATTTAGGCGAGCCAGTTCAGGTCTTTCTTAATCAAATGGAAAATATTCGTCATGAGGTAAACCAACATTTCTACCTTGGTTTATTTGAGTACGAAGCTCACTTTGCGAAGTATGAAGAAGGGGATTTCTATAAGAAGCACCTTGATTGCTTCCGTGGCAATGAAAATCGCCGATTAACCACTGTTTTTTATATGAACGACAGTTGGACTGAAGAAGATGGCGGTGAACTAGTTGTGTATGATTTAGATGATAATGTAATTGCTAAACTTCCACCTAAATCTGGTCGCTTATTTGTGTTTTTATCTGAACAGTTCCCACACGAAGTATTACCTACCAATAAACAGCGATTTAGTATTGCAGGTTGGTTCCGTATTAATGGTGTGAAAGACAATGTCCTCGATATCGCGCGGTAATACGGGCTGCGGTAAATAAATGGGGTCTACTTTTATTTTAAAAAGAACAGAGACCCTATTAAATTGATCATAAGCTTAATGACTAGTAACTAATGGCTAATGGCTAATGGCGATTAATCGTAATATCTGAAACAAAACCGTGTTCAGTACCCACAAGCGCCTGCTTCAACATGTGTGCGGCTTCTTCTGCTGTCATAAACGAAGAGGTATCAAATTCTTTCCCACTCGTTTTCCAGAAGTCTGTCGCCATTCCACCAGGGTAAACCGCGATAAGTTTCATTGGGCAGCCTTTCAATTCTAGGCGAACCGATTCTACTAATCCACGTACCGCCCATTTTGCAGCGCAATAGGTTGATTCTTCAGCTTTAGCTGCTTGTGCAGCTGTCGACATCACAACGACGACATTGACTTTATGATTACGGTAACGCTTCACTAATTCGCGCAATAAGAAAATCGTTGAGGTCACGTTGTTTTGAATTAACTGGCTGATTGCTTCAGGATCTTGCTGTTCGATAGGGCCAAAATAACCACTGCCAGCACAATGAATAACTGTATCTGGTGCGCACTCTAAAGAATTCAATAATGCTTCGACGTCTGTGGCTTTACCGAGGTCAGCTTGTTTAACCTGTACTTTTTCTGGCATATTGGCAGCTACGTTTTCAAGGCGTTGTGCATTTCGCCCTGTGATCAGTAATGGTTTTCCTTCTGTGCTGTACAAGTGTGCTAATGCTGCACCTAAACCGCTACTTGCGCCTGTAATTACAATCATAAAATGCCTTTATTAATGGGGTTTTGTTTAAAAAGACAAAGCCACGGTTTAATGATTTTCTTTATCTTCATTCTTTTTGTAATAGCTTTGAATTTTTTGCTCAAAGAACTTAGTTAAAGTTAGGCCTGTCTTCTTTTTGATTAAGGCGGCAATGATAGCCAAAATAATGAATCCAAATACAACGCTCATAACCCCTCCTAGGTGTTCCTATGTTACTTTTTATACACTAATTACCCATTAATTATACCTTATGAATAATTGATTTAATGGTGGCTTGTCTGTTATTGGGATTGTGATCAAGGTAGTTGAAAAACAGCCATCGTCTTGATTATAATTCCACCATCATATCTATCGGAGTTAACGCCATAATGAACAACTAACTTACCGACATCCAATGACTATTCATTATTTGGACACTCGGGGTTAGTGGGCGTTACTTTGTCACTGTACAGTTATATCTTGCTTCTTCTTGCGGCAATCACACCTAAGTAACGGCTTAGACCCCTTTTATATTTCATTCGTAAGGGGAGGTATTCTTATGCCTGCATTAATCACACATCAATTGTCATTCCAGCTCGATATTGGGGAGTGGCTATTTCAGAACTTAAATTTCACTCTACCTAATGGTATTACAGGGTTGGTGGGTCGTAATGGGGTAGGGAAATCTGTTTTTCTCTCATTGCTATTGGGTAAGCTTTCACCAACTCAGGGTGCTGTAACTTGCCAAGGCCAGGTCGCTTATTATTCTCAATTACCTTCTGATCTACTGGATGGTAATACCCGTATCTCTGATTATTTAGGCGTTACCGATAAATTGCTGGCACTTCGAGCCATTGAGCTGGGAAGCTGTAAGCAAGAATATTTTGATGTAATTGGTGATGATTGGGATATAGAAATTCGATTACAGCAAGTGTTAAAGACACTGCGCATTGAGTCGGAATTGAATACGTACTGCCATACGTTAAGCGGCGGTCAATTAGCCCTTTTGCAGTTGTATAAACTGTTCGAATCTGATGCTGAAATCTTACTGCTTGATGAACCGTCTAATCATTTAGATTCTGCCGGTAAGCGTTGGCTCATTAATCGATTACAACAATTCGAAGGGCAAATACTCTTGGTTAGCCATGATAGAAGCTTGCTAAAACATGTCGATGCTATTTATCAGCTAACAGGTTTAGGACTAACGTTTTTCAGCGGAAATTACGATGTATATCAAGAGCAGGTGACGACTCAGTCAGCAGCATTAGATAGAAAAATAGTGCAATTGAAAGCAGAACAAAAAAAGATAGAGCGTCAAACCCAAGCCAACAAAGAAAAGGCACAACAACGTGAAGCTCAAGGCAACCGCCTAAGAAAATCGGGTAGCCAGCCAAAGATCTTAATGGACGCGATGAAAGACAAGGCGGGACGCAGTCAATCGGCACAGGTAACTAATCAGCAAAATCAAGTAGACCGTAATCAAGACAAACTGCATAGCTTAGGTGTTCATAAAGAGGCATTGAAACCCCAAGCGTTGTATTTACAGCAAGCAGCGCAAGTAAAGAAACGAAAGCTATTAGACGTCCAAAATTGCCAGTTACATTATGGTGTAGGGAGTCTATTCTCTTTTTCTTTATCTCAGACGGATCGCTGCTACCTCGATGGTGCGAATGGGTGTGGAAAATCCACGTTACTAAAAGCAATTCAACAGCAACACTCGAGTTATTTTGGGGTGATTAAACGGTATACAAACACGGTGTATTTGGATCAAAATTTTGGCTTGTTGAAATGTGATGATTCGATGCTAGACAGCTTAATGCACCATTGCAGAGGGCTCATTGAAAGCGACGCCAGAATCTTATTAGCAGGTATTGGTTTTAGGCGAGATTCTGTTTACCGCAAAGTGGCACATTTAAGTGGTGGCGAAAAAATGAAATTATCGATGCTCATGGTGAGCCATGTTGATGATGCGCCCTTGTTACTGCTTGATGAACCAGATAATCATTTAGATATCGACTCAAAACAGATGCTAGCAACCGCACTAAAAGCCTTTAAAGGAGGGTTCATTTTGGTGAGTCATGATACAGATTTTGTCAGAGACGTTGGCGTTAATATGCAGGTAACAATAGGATAAATTCTGCCGCAAAATAATCAACTCATTGTTTCTGTGTATGGACGTTTTAAATCTGATTCTGTTGAATGAATCAGATATATTTTTAGCTGTTAGTAATATATGAATATGAGAGGAATAATGAAGTTAGATGCTGTCTTGTGGGATTATGATGGAACAATTGTTAACTCTGTTCCTAAAAATATAGAGATTACAAAAAATATTTTATCCGTTGTTGCGCCTCGTTTAATTGGCGATAACCTGCCTAAGTACTTACTCAGTGAAGCTGCATATCATCACGCCAATCATGCGGCTAAAAACTGGCAAGAACTTTATGTAAATTATTACGGCATGACGGAATCAGAAATGCAGGTAGCGGGTACGTTATGGGCTGAACATCAGTTAAGTAATACTACGCCAGTTAAATTGTTTACGGGGATCGATGACGTGGTGCGACGCTTATCTTCTATTCCGCATGGTATTTGCTCGCAGAATGCTTCAAAAAATATACGTAAAGTTTTATCTGAGGCGAAAATTGATTCTTTTTTCAAATCAATTATCGGTTATGACGATGTATTAGGTGATGCACAGAAACCTGCCGCAGATGGTGGTTTAATTTGTCTAGAGCAATTATTTGATAGCGCAGAGAATAAAACAGTGATGTACATTGGCGATCATGAAGCTGATGTACAGTTTGCTCGTAATGTGCAATCTGCCTTTGGTAAAAAATTGACAGTTATTTCTGTGGCAGCTGCATACAGTGGGGCAGCGCCAGAAGACTGGTCTGTAAAACCTGATTATATCATTCGAGATCCGTCTGAATTAGCGATTATTTGTGAACAATATCTATAGTTAAGAAGTGATAACGGAGTGATATCTATCATTATGATTAATCGTTAATAACCCGTTGGCTGGTCTTCTTATACTACTCAGGAGCTAGCTACTTAAAGCCTCTAACTTCTATACCCAAGTTACCTCAAGATTCTCGCTGAATCCTGCATTTTGAGATAGCTTGGGTATATTTTCTTTTCTCCGTATCAATCCCTTTTTTTGTCGACTCTTCCCTTCTAGAACACCCTATTTGGAATCTATATGTCTCGGGTATTTTAGGGCAAATTAGTATGATGACTAATGTTTAGTGTACATAATAAATGCATGGGTAAACTTGCCACCTAAGTAGTGTAAAAGCCTCATTTTACCGAGATGATTTGAATTATTATGTCGATATTGTTAAGGTTATCAGGATTTTTTATTTAGTGGTCTAATTATCTTGGTTTTTGATAACCATTTTCGTTTCTACTTTTTGATCAAAAAAACATTACGGAAAAACGTTTGAGTAGCATTTATGGATAGCAAATCTAAGAAGTACAGTATTGATACGACCGACTATCAGGTGGGTCAAGATAACATTCAAAAATGGGGTTTTGATATTCATAATCCTGTATTTGGCATTAGCGCAGGGTTTATTCTCTTATTCCTCACAACCCTTATGATCGTCGATCCAAATACAGCGAAAGAAGCACTAAACGGTCTTAAGAACAGTATTATTAATGGTTTTGACACGTTCTTCATGTGGTCAACTAACTTTTTCGTACTCTTTTCTTTGGTGCTGCTGTTGTCGCCGTTCGGTAAAATTCGTATTGGTGGCAAAGAAGCTAAGGCAGAACACTCAACAGCTTCATGGTTAGCAATGCTATTTGCTGCCGGCATGGGGATTGGTCTTCTATTCTGGGGGGTAGCAGAACCGGTTGCTTACTTTACTGATTGGTGGGGCACACCCTTTAACGTAGAACCGTATACGCCAGAAGCCAAAGCACTGGCAATGGGGTCGACTATCTTCCATTGGGGCATCCATGGTTGGGCTATTTATGCAATTGTCGCGTTATCGCTGGCATTTTTTGCTTATAACAAAGGCTTGCCACTATCGATTCGCTCAGTGTTTTATCCAATCTTTGGAGATAGAGCATGGGGTTGGTTAGGGCATGCCATCGATATTATGGCGGTACTCGCGACCTTATTTGGTTTGGCGACATCGCTTGGTTTAGGTGCGCAGCAAGCGACTAGCGGTATTAACCATGTATTCGGTACTGATGGCGGTATTGGTATGCAGCTTATCGTTATTGCATTCGTGACCATGATTGCGATTATCTCGGTAATTCGCGGTATTGATGGCGGCGTTAAAGTATTGAGTAATATCAATATGCTGTTTGCATTTGCTCTGTTGCTGTTTGTTGGTTACGTTGGTTTTGATGTTGTGAAGCTTTCGATTCCAGACACATTAATGGCTTATGTGGAAAATATCATTGGTCTAAGTAACCCTCATGGTCGTGAAGACACAACATGGATGCATGGCTGGACTGTGTTCTATTGGGCGTGGTGGATTTCATGGTCACCATTTGTAGGTATGTTTATTGCGCGTATCTCTAAAGGTCGAACAGTGCGTGAGTTCTTGCTTGCTGTGATCTTTATCCCGACGTTAGTGACGATTATTTGGATGGCTACTTTTGGTGGTATAGCGATTGATCAAGTGGTTAATAAAGTCGGTGAACTAGGTATTAATGGTATGAATGATATCTCACTTACTTTATTCCATGTTTACGATGCACTACCATATGGTTCAGCAATTTCAGTACTGTCGATTATATTGATATTGATCTTCTTTATTACGTCATCTGACTCAGGTTCATTGGTCATCGATAGTATCACTTCTGGTGGTAAGATAGATGCTCCGGTTCCACAACGAATTTTCTGGGCGACAGTCGAGGGTGCTATCGCTGGCGTTATGCTTTGGGTTGGCGGTAAAGAAGCGCTTCAGGCACTACAGTCTGGTGTGGTTGCGACAGCCTTACCATTCACCTTTGTGTTGTTACTAATGTGCGTTAGCTTAGTGAAAGGCTTAAACAGCGAACTTGCGTTATATGCGAACCATAAAAAGTTGCCTAAAACAGCTTAAGGTTGTTCATCTAGTTTTATACCCAAGTTACCTCAAGATGCTCGTTTCAGCGAGAATTTGTTGGGCTCTAGGCAAGGCACTTATTTATAGACCTAGTCGTTCTACGTTGAAAATAAGTAACACCGCATAGAGCCCA